>Ga0187887_10000239_pt1 | contig 56868 bp, 59 predicted proteins | sample June2016WEW_7_10_FD_132977 | JGI IMG/M metagenome (GOLD analysis project Ga0187887, IMG submission 132977) | Peatland microbial communities from SPRUCE experiment site at the Marcell Experimental Forest, Minnesota, USA - June2016WEW_7_10 | ecosystem: Environmental > Terrestrial > Soil >... | reverse complement strand
GAGGAAGGCAACAAGGACGATTGGTTCGGCTCGCCGCTCATCCTGCGACTGACAATCGTCGGCGTGGTGAGTCTCGCTCTGTTCGTCTATGTGGAGTTGAAGCGCTCCGCTCCGCTCTTACAGTTGCGATTGTTGGCGCGTCGCAACTTCGGATTCGGCACCTGCGCAAATTTCGTGTTCGGCTTCTCGATGTTCGGCTGGATCTATCTGATCCCGCAGTACCTGTCGCGCCTGCAAGGCTACAGCTCGCAGGAGATCGGCGGCGTGATGGTCTGGCTCGGGCTGCCGCAGCTGCTCCTGATCCCCTTCATCCCCAAAGTCATGCAGCGTATCCAGCCTTACGTCTTGGTGATCATCGGTTACTCACTGTTCATGGGCGGGAGCTTGCTGGCCATGCGGCTATCCGACGATTTCTCCGGACCTCAATTTCTGGCCTCGAGTCTGGTGCGCGCGTTGGCGCAGGCGATGACGATGGCACCGCTATCGGTAATCGCCATTGCGGGGATCGGGCCGGAGTTCGCAGGCTCCGCGTCCGCCCTGTTCAACGCGACTCGCAACCTCGGCGGCGCTGTCGGAATCGCGCTGCTGCAGACCATCCTGACCAAGCGCGAGCAGTTCCATTCCAACGTGCTCTCCTCACAAGTGAGCGTGCTCACCCCAGAGACACGCCAACGACTCGACCGGCTGGTCGATTATTTCCTCACGCATGGTGCGAACGACCGCGGTGGCGCGTACCGGGAAGCCGTGGTGACGATGGGTCGCGCCATCCGCCATCAGGCGTTCCTGCTGGGATTCAGCGACACGATCGTGGTTCAAAGCGCCGTCTTGGGTCTCGGGCTGGCGGCGGCGCTCTTTCTGCGGAAGGCCTCTGCCTCGTCCGCCGCGGGAGGTGCACATTGAGCTGCCCCCGCGAGACTGGCATACCTGTTGCGGTCCGAGCTTTGGCGTTGCTGCTCGCGGCGTGGCTCGTGAACGGCTGTGCGACCGGCCCACGCTACACACGTCCTGCGGATCCCATGCAGACGGAGTACGTCAAGCACGCTGCTTCGCCCCTCGCTGGCACCGAGGGCGCTGGCGGTCCCCACGTGTCGCTCGGCAGCGGGCCGCCCGATCAGTGGTGGACGCTACTCGGCTGCCCGGAGATCGATCAGCTGGTGAAGCGGGCTTTGCAGAACAACCAATCGGTCGCCAGCGCGCAGGCGCATCTGGCGGCCGCACGCGCGCGACTGCGTGCGGCGCGCGGCGCGCAGTATCCTCAGGCGGACCTAGCCGCCGGCGCGCAGCGGACCCGCTTCGGCGCCACGGTACTCGGCCCTTTGGCCAAGGATTTTCCGCCGTTCTCCGCTTACGCCGCTGGCGCGGAAGTCAGCTACGATTTCGACGTCTTCGGTGGCATACGCTCAGGCGTCGATGAGGCCGCCGCGGCCGCGCAGTACCAATCGGCGCAAGTAACCGCCATCGCGCTCACCGTCAGCGGCAATGTCGCCATCGAGGCGCTGCAGATCGCCACAGTCCGCGCGCAAATCCGCGTGGCCGAGCAGATCGTATCCGACGATGAGCACTTGCTCAGCCTCGTTCGCGCCGCCTTCGGGGCGGGTGCGGTCTCGCAGATGGATGTGCTCAGCGCCCAGAGCCAGCTCGACCACGATCGCACGCTCCTGCCGCCCCTGCACCAGCAGTTGAGCGAGGCGCAGGATGCGTTGGCAGATCTGATCGGCGTGACACCCGCCGACGGGCCGCCGAGCGAGATTGACCTGGAGGCGCTCAGACCACCGGATGATTTGCCAGTAGCTCTGCCCGCAGAGCTGGTACGCCGCCGGCCCGACATCGGCGCGGCCGAAGCGCAGCTGCACGCCGCCGGGGCCGCGGTCGGTGTTGCGACGGCGGCGATGTATCCGCATCTCACGTTGAGCGCCCGCCTCGCCGGCGAGGGCTTGCTCGACGGCGGCCCGTCGGAGACGGCCTGGAACTTGCTCGGAGGGGTGACGGCGCCGATCTTCCACGGCGGGTCGCTAAGCGCAGAACGGCGGGCTGCGCAAGCCGACTATCAGGCGGCCTTCGCGGCCTATCAACAGACCGTGCTGGATGCGTTCAGCCAGGTGGCCGCCTCGCTCCAAGCGCTCGGCAACGACGCCGACTCTTTGACCACGCAGCAGCGCGCGCTCGAGTCCGCCAGCGCGTCCCTCGCGCTGACGCAGCAAGCCTATGCGGCCGGAAATGCAGGATACGTGCAAGTGCTGGATGCCGAGCGGCTGCACAGCCAGGCGCAGTTGGGCCGCGCGCAGGCTGACGGTCAGCGCTATGTCGATATCGTCAAGCTGCTGCTCGCGGCCGGCGGCCGCGTCGATCCCGCTTCGATGGGAAGCGCGAGCCGAAACGCTCGATGAATCGGTTTCAAATGTCTTATCCCTTCGGAGGTTGACGCATGCATCGTTCACGTCGGTACGGACAGGTATGGATTGCGATGGCTCTGTTCGGCGGCTGGTACGCAAATGGCTCGTCGGCGTCCGCCCAAGGCACACCCGCTGCGGCGCCATCTGCAACCGCATCCTGCCCACAGGATGACAGTGGGCTGAAATTGCCGGCCGGCTTCTGCGCCACCATCTTCGCCGATGGCATTGGCCACGCTCGCCACCTGGTTGTCGCCCCGAATGGGGTCGTCTATGTCAACACCTGGTCGGGCCGCTATTACGGCGACGATACGCCCCATGCGGGTGGCTTTCTCGTGGGCCTGCAAGACACCACCGGCGCGGGTAAAGCCGACGTGAACGAGCGTTTCGGTGAGACGGTGCAGAGCGGCGGCGCAGGCGGCACCGGGATCGGCCTCTACCACGGCGCGTTATACGCCGAGCTCAACGACAAGATCGTGCGCTATACGCTACCTACCGGCTCGATCGTGCCGAGTGGGGCCTCGGTGCCGATCGTGACCGGACTGCCGCTGGGCGGCGATCATCCCATGCACCCGTTCGCGATCGATCGCGATGGGTCCCTATACATCGACGTCGCCACGGCAACCAACGCCTGCCAGTCGCAAAATCGCATTCCGAAGTCTGCCGGCATCAATCCATGCACGGAGCTCGAGACGCGCGGGGGCATCTGGCGCTATGACGCGAACAAGACCGGCCAGGCGTTCTCGCCGGCGCAGCGTTTCGCGACCGGGATTCGCAACGCCGAAGGGTTCGCGATCGATGCCGACGACCACATCTTCGTCACGATGCACGGACGCGACCAACTGCACGCTAACTGGCCGGACCTATACAAGCCGGAGGAGGAGGCCACGCTCCCGGCCGAAGAGCTGTTGCTCTTGAGACGGGGCGGGGACTACGGTTGGCCGGAGTGCTACTACGACGGCATTCAGCACAAATTGATGCTCGCCCCCGAGTACGGTGGCGATGGGGGCAAGAGCGTCGGGCCGTGCGCGGCCAAGATCGCCCCTATCGCAGCGTTTCCGGCGCATTGGGCGCCCAACGGGATGGCGCTCTACGACAAGCAGCAGTTTCCGAGCCACTATCGTAACGGCGTGTTCGTCGCTTTCCATGGCTCGTGGGATCGAGCGCCCTACCCCCAGGCTGGCTACAACGTGGTGTTCCAAGCCTTGGAGGGCGATCATGCGACCGGTCGCTGCGAGATATTTGCGGACGGGTTTGCCGGGGCGGTGAAGGCACCTGGCCAAGCCCTACATCGTCCCTCTGGCGTCGCGGTCGGACCCGACGGCTCGCTTTACGTCTCCGATGATATACGCGGACGGATCTACCGTATCGTCTTTCGCGGCGGATCGGGCGCTTCGGCCGGCGCCGCGAGCGTCACGCCCTGCCCCAGCGGATCGGCATCCGCAGGCGAAATCAGCGCCAATGAAGCCAAGCCACCGGAAGGCACGCATCCCGATGCCGGCGCCGCCGACGCGATTGCAACCCTGCCCGTTCCGCCAGGCGCGACCAAGGCGATGGTTGCGCTCGGTGATCGCATCTTTCACGGCCAGGTCGGCGGAGCGACCTGCACCGGTTGCCACGGCGGTGATGCAAAGGGCACGCCCCTGGCTCCCGACCTCACCGATACCGAATGGCTGTGGGGCGATGGCAGCTATGCATCGATCACGAAAACGATCACCACCGGCGTGCCGCAGCCGAAAAAATATCGCTCCCCAATGCCGCCCATGGGCGGTGCGCAGCTCAGCCCCGATCAGGTGTCGGCGCTCGCCGCCTACATCTGGGCCTTGAGTCACCGATGGGCGACCACGTCGAGTACCGTCGCGCCGAGCACTGACGCGGTGCGGCCTGCCGACGTGGTTGGTTCACCGCACGCGTAAAGGTGCGGCGCACAATCCCTTGATCTGGGAGTCAGCTTGGCTTAAATGCATAGGGAAACACCCGCGTGAGGTCCAGTGGCGGAGCTTTCGAATTATGTGTTCGTGCCGCTCCGCGGGGGAGACTCGATGCTCCACCGCGGATTGGGCAATGGTTTGGCGCCGGTGCTGCTCGCCAGCGCGAACGATGCGTCGCGGGCAAGCGTCGAGCGGCTCGAGCACGAGTACGCGCTCCGAGCCGAACTTGACGCGGCATGGGCGGCGCGGCCGATCGCGCTGTCGCGCCACAACGACCGCTGGACGCTGGTGCTCGATGACCCGGGAGGTGACCCTCTGGATCGGTTACTCGATGGACTGCTGGAACCGTCGGAATTTCTTCGCCTCGCCATCCCGCTCACGAATGCGCTGCGCCAAATGCACGGCCGCGGCCTCATTCATAAGAATATCAAGCCGGGAAATATCCTCGTGCATCGGGCGAGCGGGCGAGTCTGGTTGACTGGCTTCGGCATCGCATCGCGCCTGCCGCGCGAGCACCACGCCCCCGCCCCCGCCGAGATGATCACCGGCACGCTCCAGTACATGGCGCCGGAGCAAACCGGTCGCATGAACCGATCCGTCGACTCTCGCAGCGATCTGTACTCTCTCGGCGTTTCGTTCTACGAAATGCTCACAGGCCGGCTGCCTTTCGACGCCGCCGACGCGATGGAATGGGTGCACTGCCATATAGCCCGCCAGGCCGCGCCGCCCGAAGAGCACGTGCCGAACATTCCCAAAATGCTTTCATCCATCGTGATGAAACTACTCGCCAAGACCGCGGAGGATCGATACCAAACCGCCGCCGGCCTCGAAGCCGACTTGCAGCGCTGCCTCACCGAGTGGAATGCGCATGGCTGGATACCCGAATTTCCGCTCGGTGCGCGTGATCTGTCGCACCGACTGCTGATCCCGGAAAAGCTTTATGGGCGCCGGCGAGAGATCGACACGCTGCTCACGGCCTTCGAGCACGTGCTGTCTCGCGGCACGACCGAAGTCGTGCTCGTGTCTGGGTATTCGGGTGTCGGCAAGTCCTCGATCGTGAACGAGGTGCACAAGGCCCTCGTTCCAACCCGGGGTCTGTTCGCGACCGGCAAGTTTGATCAATACCGGCGCGATATTCCCTATGTCACGATCGCGAAAGCGTTTCAAGGCCTCCTGCGCCCGCTATTGGGCCAGAGTCGGGTGGAGTTGGAACGCTGGCGCGACAGCCTTCTCGAAGCACTGAGCCCAAACGCTGCGCTGCTGATCAATCTCATCCCTGAGATCGGGCTCTTGACCGGAGAGCAGCCGCCGGTCGCCGATCTCTCGCCGCTCGAGACGCAGGAGCGCTTCCATAAGGTGTTCCGGCAATTCGTCGCGGCATTTGCACGCAGCGGACGTCCGTTGGTGCTGTTTCTCGATGACCTGCAATGGACGGACCCGGCTTCGCTCGAGCTCTTGCAGGATCTCGCCACCCACCCCGACGTCCATGACCTGCTCCTGATCGGCGCGTTCCGAGACAACGAAATCGGCGCCGGCCATCCGCTGCTGATCGCGTTGGATGCCATTCGCAAAACACGCACTCGCGTGCACGACATCGTGATCGCCCCGCTCGCGGCAGCCGATCTTACCGACTTCGTGGCCGACGCGCTTCGCTGCGAGCCGGCGGCAGCGGAACCGCTCGGACGGCTGCTCCACGAGAAAACGCTCGGAAACCCTTTTTTTGCCATCCAGTTCCTCGAGGCGCTGTGCGAAGAGCACTTGCTGATGTTCGACCCGCAGGAGTCGGTCTGGAAGTGGGATATGCACCGCATTCGCGACTGCGGGCTCACCGACAATGTCGTCGACCTCACCGTCCAGAGGCTCGGCCGGCTGCCGGCCGACGCGCGGGAGACGCTCAAGCAACTTGCATGCTTGGGGAACGCCGTGTCGATTCGACTGCTAACCATGGTGTTGGGCAAGGCGGAGCCGCCTATCCACGATCACTTGCGGGATGCGGTGCGCACAGGCCTGCTGCTACGGGTGGGGGAGGACTATGCATTCGCCCACGACCGAGTTCAAGAAGCGGCCTATGCGTTGATTGATGAGGCTGAACGCGCCGCCCGCCATCTCCAGATCGGGAGGAGGCTTGCGGCACACACGCCCCCGAATTTGCGCGAGGAGAAGGCCTTCGAGATCGTCGACCAGCTCAACCGCGGCGCTGCGCTCATCGAACTCCAGGACGAGCGCGAGCAACTCGCCGCCCTCAACCTGATCGCCGGCAAGCGGGCGAAGGCCGCTACCGCCTATACGGCCGCTCTGAACTATCTCATCGCCGGCGAGGCGCTGTTGACGCCCGGCTGTTGGGATCGGACGCAAGGGCTTGCATTCGCGCTTGCTTTCCACCGCGCCGAGTGCGCCTTTCTGACCGGCGATCCGGCGAGCGCGGAGCGCGATCTCGCGCTGCTCGCGCGCCGGGCGGCAACACTCACCGACCTGACCTCGGTCGCCTGCCTGCGCATTGCGGTCTCTATGACCGCCGGCGCGAGCCAGCGCGCCATTCAGGTCGGACTTGAATGCCTCGAGTCGCTCGGCATCAGCTGGTCCTCACGCCCCACGGACTCGGAAGTGGAGCACGAATACCAGCAAATACGACGGCAATTGAGCGGCCGCGAGATCGAGAGGCTCATCGACCTGCCTTCCATGATCGACCCGAAATCGCGTGCGACCATGGATGTCCTCGTGGCCTTCATACCCGCCGCTCATTGGATCGACAAGAATCTGTATTGTTTGATCATCGGTCGCATGACCAATCTCGGTCTCGAGCACGGCAATGATGCCGGATCGTGCATCGCCTACGCGTACCTGGGCGCCGTCTTAGGGCCCCATTTCGGCGACTATCAAACGGGCTATCGCTTCGGCGAGCTCGCTCTCGATCTGGTGGAGAAGCGCCGCCTGGATCGATTCAAGCATCGTGTTTATGCGGTTTTTGGGCACCATACCCTTCCCTGGATGAAGCATCTGAGCCTGGGCCGCGGCTTGTTGAGGCGCGCCGCCGACACAGCCCATGAAAGCGGCGATCTCACCTTCGAGGTGTTCAGCTGCATGAATATGACCACGAACCTGCTGGCTTCCGGAGAACCCCTCGACACCTGCGAGCACGTGGCAGAGAGGGCGCTCGCGCTGGCGCAAAGGGCGCATTATGGTCTCGTGGTCGAGCTCATCGCCGGGCAATTGCGGCTCATCCGAACGCTGCGCGGCCGGGCAATCGGTACGTTCGCCGAATCGGATCAGATTACATTCGAGCTATCATTGGAGTTGGCGCCGGCCATTCTCGCGTGCTGGCATTGGATTCGAAAGCTCCAGGCCTGCTTCATCGCGGGTGAGATGGAGTCGGCGATCGTGGCCGCCGAGAAAGCGCGGCCCCTGATGTGGACATCGCCGAGCTTCTTTGAGACCGCCGAGTATCATTTCTACGCCGCCCTTGCACGGGCGTCTAGTTGTGATACGGCGCCGGCCTCGCGGCGCCCGCATCACAGACAGGCGCTTCTCTCGCATCACAGGCAGATCGCAGCATGGGCCGAGAACTGTCCCGCGAATTTCGCCAACCGCTTGTCGCTCGTGTCTGCCGAAATCGCCCGCCTTGACGGGCTCGATCTCGACGCGATGCGACTCTACGACCAAGCCATCAGCTCTGCGCGCGAAAACGGCTTCGTTCAAAACGAGGCGCTGGCGCACGAACTCGCCTCCCGGTTCTATTCGGCGCGCAACTTCCCGGCGATCGCCCGATTGTATCTGGGAACCGCCCGCGACTGCTACGCCCGATGGGGAGCCGAGGGCAAGGTTCGCCGACTGGAGGCGCCCTATACAGACCTGGCCGAGCCATCGACACCGCCTCTTCGCGCCACCACGATTGGCGCGTCCGTCGAACACTTGGATCTGGCAACTGTCATCGGGGTCTCTCAGGCTGTCTCCGGCGAGATCGTCCTCGAACAATTGATTGATAGGCTCATGCGCACAGCGCTCGAGCATGCGGGTGCGGAGCGAGCGCTGTTGATTGCCGAGCGCGACGGGTCGCAGCGGCTCGAGGCGGAGGCTGCGACCGTGCGCGATACCGTCACGGTTCGTCTCCATCCCGGGAACGTCACCGCGGCGTCGCTTCCCGAATCAATACTGCACGACGTCCTACGGACGCGGGAGGCCGTCATCCTCGACGATGCCTCCGCGCAGGGCGCGTATTCCGAGGATCCCTACGTACGGCGCAATCGCCTCCGTTCCGTGCTCTGCTTGCCCCTGATCAAGCAGACCCAATTGATCGGGGTGCTGTATCTTGAAAATAACCTCGCTTCCGGGGTGTTCACACCCGCGCGCGGCGCGGTTCTGACCTTGCTCGCCTCCCAAGCTGCGATCTCGCTGCAGAGCGCCTACCTTTACTCGGATCTCCAGCAGGAGAACAGCGAGCGGCGGCGGGCGCAGGATGCCTTGCGGCGCAGCGAGGCCTATTTGACCGAGGCCCAAAACTTGAGTCGAACGGGGAGTTTCGGCTGGAATACCTCGAGCGGCGAGATCAATTGGTCCGGGGAAGCGTTCCGCATCTTCGAGTTCGACCCGTCGGTGACGCCCACTGTGGAGCTCCTCATGCGCGCCCGAGTGCATCCGGAGGACGTCGCGGGTTTCGCGGCGGTCGTGGCACGCGCGTTGCAGAATGGGCACGATTTCTCGCACGAGTACCGCCTTCGCCTGCCGGATCATCGGATCAAGCACATTCGCGTCGCGGCTCACGGCATCCGCAGCGCGACAGGCGACCTCGAGTTCGTCGGAGCAGTGATGGACGTCACGGAGCGCAAGCAGGCGGAAGAAGAGCTTCGGCAGAGCGAGGAGCAATGGCGGGACGTGTTCGAGAACAACCCGACCATGTACTTCATGGTGGACGCCAGCGGCACGATCTTGGCAGTAAACCCGCTCGGTGCGGAACAGCTCGGCTTCAAGGCGGCGGAGCTAGTCCGCCAGCCGGTGCTCAGCGTCATTCACGAGCTCGATCGCGACGCCATCAGAAGGCATCTTGACAGTTGCCTGGAGCATCTCGGTCGGCCCCATAGCTGGGAGGCTCGCAAGGTTTGCAAGGACGGCAGGACGCTTTGGGTTCGTGAAACCGCAAAAGCAGTACCGCGAATGAGTGGTACGATTGTCCTGGTAGCGTGTGAGGACATCACGGAACGCAAGCAAGTCGAGGCCGAGAAAGAGCGTCTCGAGACGCAGCTCCGACAGTCGCATAAAATGGAGGCGATGGGCACTCTCGCGGGGGGAATCGCGCACGACTTCAATAATATTCTAGGCGCGATCCTCGGATACGGCGAGCTTGCGCAACAGGCCGTTGCCGAAGACAGCGACGTGCGCCGGTACGTCGATAACGTCATGCATGCCGGTGGGCGGGCTAAATCGCTGGTCGAGCGCATCCTCGCCTTCAGCCGCAGCGGCTTGAGCGAACGGAGTCCTGTCAATGTGCAGGACGTGATCAACGAAACTCTCGAGCTGCTCGCCGCATCCTCGTTCGCACCGGGGGTGCACCTGGAGAGGCGGCTTGACGCCGCCGGTACGGCGATCATCGGTGACGCAACGCAACTTCACCAAGTCGCAATGAATCTCTGCACAAACGCCCTGCAGGCGATGGAGAATGGCGGCTTGCTTGCGGTTTCTCTGGATCGTGTCGATGTTGCGCAGGATCGCCGGCTGTTGCATGGAACATTGACTGGAGGCGTCTATGTGCGGCTGTCCGTGAGTGACACCGGCAGCGGAATTCCACCGCACGTGCTGGCACGGATGTTCGATCCATTCTTCACCACCAAGGGCGTCGGCAAGGGAACCGGGCTCGGTCTATCGCTGGTCCACGGCATCGTGGCAGATCTCGGCGGGTCGATCGAGGTTTCCACGGCCATCGGCCGCGGGACTACGTTCACGATCTGGCTACCGAGCGCCGGCGAGTCGGCCGCCGCTTCGGCCGAGCCCACAGGCCATTTACCGCGCGGCTGCGGCCAAACCGTCCTCATCGTCGACAACGAAGAGCCGCTGGTCGCGCTCACTGAAGAGATCCTCGCCGAACTTGGCTATGAGCCCGTCGGGTTCAGCTCCAGCATCGCCGCGCTGCGCGCGTTCCACGAATCGCCGCGGCGCTTCGATATCGTCCTGACCGACGAGTCCATGCCGGACCTCGCCGGTACCGACCTTGCCCGAGCAATTGCGCGGTTGCGACCCGAGATGCCCATCGTGCTGATGAGCGGCTTCGCCGGCGCACAACTGCACGAGCACGCCCAAGCCCTCGGGATACGCGAGCTTCTGCGCAAGCCGCTTCAGCGGAAGGACATCGCCGAGTGTTTCGGGCGGGTCCTATCCGGGCCCGCGTGCTAGCGCGATACGGCGATCGAATTCACGACTCGCGTCACGCCTGCGGCCTGGAGCGCGACCGTCTCTGCCTCCTGGCTTTGCAGGCCTTGCGAAACCGTTCCGTTCAGATACACCACATGGTCCACGGTGTGCACGTCGATTAAATTAGGGGCGCCCAATTCCGGATGCTGATCGAAGAGTGCGCGCACATCCGACGACACCTTCGCATCGCCGGTAGCACTGCCAGCTCCCAATTCCCCGTGGGTCGCGCATCCTGCCATGGCCGCAGTCAATATGAACGCCGACGACAAGCCGCCGAGTTTTCGAAGATTACTGCTCATTCTCACGCTCCTCTGATGTTGATTGGTGGCTCACCGCTCCCATCGCATCGGTCGCGGTGTTGGGAGCAAGCATGCTCAGATCGAGTTGCGATTCGATTTCGCGGTTCGCGGCCCACGTTACCGACGCAATGAACGCCGGCCGGTGTTCCGTTGATTCCGTCACCGACGGAAACCAAGTGCCTGTTTCGCGGGTTTCACCTGAAATGCCATGCCGCGGACTATGAAACACCGCCGTTTTGAATGCGGTTTAGATTGCATACCACATAGACATCCATCTCGATCCCATTTCTCGGAGACGTCCATGACTACGATTCGTATGTTCGCGTTTTTCGCTGCTGTGCTGGTCACCGCCTTTTTATTGCGGGTATTCTCCTACGGTTTGTCGGCCCCTCAGAATGATGCAGCCACTATCTCCCAGCATGCGGTAGCCGGTACTCCGGCGAGCTTGAGATCGAGCGTGGATTGACGGGAGACTGCGATGGACGACACGCAAATCGGTCACGAGGTCGATCCCGACGCGCCATGGCTGCCGCCGGGACTCGAGCACGAACCTCCTCTCGGCGCCCACCTGACGACCTCACGTTGGGGCTATAGCCATCATGGCGTGTACGTCGGCCATGGTCGGGTGGTGCATTACTCGGGCCTCTCGGGGTTTTGGCAGTGCGGGCCGGTCGAGGAGGTGTCCCTATCTCGATTTGCCAACGGTCACCCGGTGCGAGTCGTTGACCAGCTCGAGCCGCAGTATTTGCCGGAGGAGACCGTCCGGCGCGCCCGTTCGCGTCTCGGCGAGAACGATTATCGGCTGCTGACCAATAATTGTGAGCACTTCTGCAACTGGTGTCGGAGCGGCGTCAGCCGCAGCGAGCAGGTGGAGCGGCGGCTGACCTTGCGATTGTTCGGCACCCTGTTCCACGCGTAACCCACTCGGCGGATTCTGCAATACGCTTATTACGCGCCGCGCTCAGAGTGGTGTCATTGACCACCGCTGCGGTCTGAATGCAGTTCAGTCATTCGGAATGGTCGCGTTGTGCGGCGACCTGGGCGGGAACCACGAGTTTGCCATGATTGCCCCACGCGCTTCGCTCATAGTCGATGATGTCTGTTGCGTCGACATCGCTGAGAATGCTGCCGAAAGGCGGCATGGGAGTCGTATATAGCACGCCACCGGCCCGGGCGCCCAGCAGTCCCTTGAGGACCACCTCTATGTGCTTTGTCGCATCGTCCTTGTTGACCACGCCGCTTCCCTTGATCGGCGGATACGTACCAGGGCGCCCCTCACCATCCGACCGGCGACTGCGAGTCAACGCCTCCGCCTTCGACTACAAGTACCAGGACATCCAGGCGCAGGAGGTCGTCGTCGGGGGCACCCAGCTCGTCAATGCCGCCCAGGCAACCATTTACGGTCTCGATCTCGATCTCGATATCGACGCGAAACTCGCCCGCTCCCTGTCGCTGCAAGCCTCGCTCGAGTGGCTACATGCGCGCTACACCAATTTTCCGAACGATCCCTCGTACGTCCCCGCACCGGCGCGCGGCATCGATCTGATCACCATCAACGGCGCGGGCTTCCACATGGTCAACGCGCCCGACTTCTCGGCTTACGGCGCGGCCGACTACACCATGGCAGTCGCCGGGGGGATGCTCGATGTTAACGTTAACGAGTCGTATAACTCCGGCTACTATTGGGATCCGGACGATAGGCTGCGACAGCCCGCGTTCGCGCTGCTCGGCGGCTACGTGAGGTGGACCGACGGCGAAGGCAAGTGGAGCTATCACCTTTGGGGCAACAACCTGACCAGCCGGCACCACTACACTTACGAGGACGCCTTCGCCTTCGGAGATATCTACTCACCCGCCATGCCCGCTACTTATGGCGTCGCGGCCGAGCGAAAATTCTGACGGGCACCGGAGCGCTTTGATGAAAAATATGCCCGCTGCCTCGATTCCGCGTGTGCCGATTTGGAGCGGCAACTATGCCTTCTGGTGAATGATGCGGTTGAGCGCATCGCCCAGGGTTAGGCTCTTCCGAGTGCCGACTTGACCTTGGACGGCGTGAACGGCACCGACCGCAGCCGCACGCCAGTCGCATCGAACACCGCGTTCGCGATCGCCGAGGGCACCACAGCCGCTGTGGGTTCGCCGCCGCCCCAGGGCACCTCGTTGGGTCGATCGATGAGATCCATGACCACTTCGGGCACTTCGGGAAACGTGAGGATGGGATAGCTCCCCCAATCCAGGCTCGTCACCATGGAGCGGTCGAACTTCACCTCCTCCTTGAGGACGCGGCTGACGGTCTGGACCACATTACCTTCGATCTGGTTGCGCAGTCCGTCCGGGTTGATGATCTGACCGCAGTCATGCGCAACATAGAATCGTTTGGCCGAGACTACCCCGGATTTCGTATCGACTTGCACTTCAGCCACGACACCCACGTAGGTGCGCACCAGCTCGTATTTAACATAAGCGAGGCCGAGGCCCGTGACGATCTCGCCACTACGGTCTGGCTTCGGCCGTTGGCGCCAGCTGCTGAGCGTCGCCAGCCGCTCGAGGAGTTCCTCGCCCCGGGCATCGTGCAGATACTGCAGCCTCAACTCGAGCGGGTCGGCGCCGATGGCTGCCGCAATCTCGTCGAGAAAGCACTCGTTGGCAAAGCTGTTCTGCATGCGTCCGGGCGAACGGATCCAGGCGGGCTTGAACGGCGTCGATTCGAGCCGATGGGCGGTGGTCTTCACATTGGGGATGGCGTAGGGAATCGCCAGATCGTTGATAACGCCCCCGGGGCTGAGTTGCCCCAGGCTGTTGAGCCCGGCATGGTCGGCTCCGACCAGCGCCACGAAGCCGGCGATTCCGTTGGGAATAAAGAGTTCCGATTCCCACGCGCTTATCTTTCCGCCCGCATCCAGCCCGGCGCGCAAATCGAGCAGCGTCGGCGGTCCCTTCGGATCCCAGCCGTGTTCGTCGGCGCGCATCCACTGAACCCGGACCGGCTGCCCCACGGCTCGCGCCAGCAGCACGGCATCGCCCGCCGCGTCTTCATGGCCATTGCGTCCGTAACATCCGGCCCCATCGACGTAGATACAGCGCACGCTCTCGTCTGCGACGCCGAGCATCGCAGCCAGCTGCTTGCGCAGATTGTGAGTCGCCTGGGAAGCGCTCCAGCAAGTCAGTTTCCCGCCCTCGAACTCGGCCACCGCGCAAGACGGACCGATGGATCCGTGGGTGTGGATCGCAAAATCGTAGGTCGCAGCGAGTTTGCGCGGCGCGGCGGCCAAGGCGGCTTGCGAATCCCCCCGGTTGCTCGTGACGTCATCCTTGAGAATCTTCGTGCTGCGGACGTGCTCCCAAAGCTGAGATTGCTCCGGCAGACCGCTCCAGGCCGACCACTTTACCGATAGAGTGCGCGCCGCCTTGATAGCGCTCCATTCGCTCTTTGCGACGACGCCAAGGAAGTTCTCGATGCGCACCACTTTCACGATACCCGGGATACCGCGGATCGAGCTCTCGTCGTAGCTCAAGAGCGTCGCGCCTAGCCCCGACGGCCGGATGACCCGGCCATGCAACATGCCCGGCCGCTTAAAATCCTGCATGAACGTGAAGCGGGCCGTCACTTTGTCCGGGATGTCGAGGCGGCGGACGGGCTTCCCGACTAGCTTGAAGTCCGCCGGCGATTTCAACGGCGCATTCTGGTCGAGCTTGAGCGACAGCATTCGGCCGTCGAGCAGATCACCGAGCGCAAGCTCCCGCCTGTTTGGATCAACAATGACACCGTCGCGGATCGAGAGCGTCGACGCATCGGTGTTGAATTTCACCGCAGCCCTCTCGAGCAATGCGCGGCGCGCGGTTGCCGCGGCCTGACGCAGCTGCGCGCCGCCATTCTGGATGGACAGGCTCCCGAAGCTCGGACCCTGGTCCGGCGTGAGCAAGGTATCGCCTTGAATGAGAGTCACCTGGTCGAGCGGGACGCCGAGCTCCTCGGCGACGATCTGCGTGAGTGCAGTCCGCAACCCGGTGCCAAGATCGACCTTGCCGGAGTAGACCGTGATCCGCCCGTCTCGGCCGATCGCAAGATAGCTATCGACCAAGTCTGGTGTGACGGGCTTCGTGGCGCCGCCAGGATTCGCGATCGTGAGGCGCGGCACCAAACTGAACGCCACTACCAGGAGCCCGGATGCTTTGAGCACTGATCTGCGACTCACCGATACATTCATGGGCGCTCCTCCTCAGGTCCCGGCGGCGCGCTTTACCGCGCGGACGATTCGCAGGTGCGTTCCGCACCGGCACAGATTGGCAACGAGCTCCTGCCGGATCTGATCCTCGGTGGGTTTTGGGGTACGCGTCAGGAGTGCGGCGGACTGCATGATCATGCCGTTGATGCAGTAGCCGCACTGCACCGCCTGCTCCTCGATGAAGGCTCGCTGCAATGGGTGCAGCCCCGCTTTCGTGCCGAGTCCCTCAAGAGTCACGACCTTGCCCTGAACCGCCGACAACGGCATCACGCATGAGCGCACAGCGACACCATCGATATGCACCGTGCAGGCTCCGCATTGACCGAGCCCGCACCCGAAACGGGGGCCGTGCAGCCCAAGATTGTCTCGAAGGACGTAAAGCAATGGCGTGTCGGCGTCATCGACAAAGACCGATACCGCGTTGCCGTTCACATTGAGCGGAGTTCTCGCCATATAGGACCTCGCACTTCATGCTCCGTTGAACCGGGATCATGTTCGCGCAACCCCGGCAGCAGTTCAACCGCATGCCCAGATTCCACTATTACAATTGAAATCGCGCCAGACGAGACACACAGCGGAAAAACGGGCGTGCGGCGGAGCCGATGGATGCAAGATACGCTCCACAATGAACTCCAAATCTAGACGGCCCCAGCCCGAATGGTTTCGGAACGAAACTGGAGCTAGCCCAGCTTGAGCACTATCTTGATGTAGCCTTCCTCGCGAGCATCAAACTTCGCGAAGGCGACAGGCGCCTGGTCGAGAGAAAGCCGGTGGCTCACGATGCGGCTGGGTTTGGCGGCGCCGCTCACGATCATCTCGCGGAGCTTGCGGTTCCAGCGCTCATCATCGTCTCGTCCCATTTTGATGCTCGCATTTTTGTTGAAAAGCTTGGACCAGGGAACCCGGAGTTTGCCCTCCCTTAGAGGCGCGTCCGAAGCACCGGTATCGCTGGCGGGCCAGACACCCGTGATCGCAACCCGGCCCGCCGGATTCAAGATCTCTGCGATCGCCTCAGTCACCCAATAAGGATCTTCCCGGGTGTAGTCTGTCTTCGAGCGAGCCTGGAATCCGATTGCGTCGATGGCACAAGTTACGCCTCCGAGGGGCTTTTCGTAGCGGAAAGCCGGACCGGAGCGCAATTTCGACTGCTGGCGTCGTATCTCCTCGACGGGGTCGTTACGGAGAAAATTGATGGGAATGGCGCCGAGCTCGCCGGCCTTTTCCAGGCGTTCAGCAATGGCATCGATGACATAGATTCGCGCGGCGCCTCGAAGGCGCGCCGAGTATGCGGCCAGCAATCCAACTGCGCCCGCACCAAAGATGGCGACCGTATCGCCTGCTCCAACGTCGATGATCGCGGCCGCGTGATATCCGGTGGTGAACGCGTCAGCCAGCAAAACGAAGTCATCTTCCCAGGCGTCGCCCGGTTCGCCCGGGAGCTTGAGACAGTTTGCATCGGCAAACGGAACCCGCAGCAGTTCCGCTTGGGCGCCCTGATAACCGCCCTTGTTCGGATAACCGTATGCGGCGCCCGCGTCGCCGGGATTGGTTGTCAGGCACGCGGATGAGTGTCCGTCGACGCACATGGCGCAGAAGCCACAGCAAATATGGGTGGGAACGACGACTCGGTCTCCCTTGGCAAGACTAGTCACGGCACTCCCGACCTCCTCGACGACACCCAGAGGCTCGTGGCCGATTACTCCGCCCTCGATGCCGCGCATCCGACCTTCGTAGAAATGAAGGTCCGTCCCGCAAATCGCGCTCGAAGTCACGCGAAGCAGCACGTCGGTTGTTTCCCGCATTTCCGCATCGCGCACTTCTTTCACTGCGATGCGCCGTGTTTCTTCGAGGACGACTGCTTTCATAGACTGCTCCTATTAAATATCAAGATGACGCGCGTTCATTCGAGGGCGCTAGCGCGGGATCCGCCGCTCCAATAGCGGGATGGCCTCGTGTCGCGAGAACAACGGCGAGCCCGCAACCAGAGAGCAACGCGCCTCCGATCGATACGGCCGGATAACCCCAGTGGAACCCAATCACAGCGCCGCCTATGGCCGCGCCGAGCGCATTGCCGAGGTTAAATGCGCCAATATTCATCGATGACGCCAGGGTTGGCGCGCCGACTGCGGCCGTCAGCACCTGCATTTGCAGCGGCGGGACGAGCGCAAAGGTCGCGATGCCCCAGGCGAAGATCGAGATTGCGGCGGGGACCGCCCAGTTCATCGTGACGGCGAACAAAAGCAAGAGACCAGACAATGAGGCAAGCACTACGATCAGCGTGGCATCGAGCGACCGATCGGCATAGCGACCGCCAAGCCAGTTGCCTACGGTGAGCCCGATACCGTAAAGAACCAAGATCGCGGTTAGGAACGACGGCGAACCGTGTGTCTGTTCATGAATAATCGGTGCGATGTAAGTGAATACCGCAAACATCGCCCCAGATGCCAGTACCGTCACTGACATGGCGGTGATTACAGAAGGCCGCCGTAGCTCGCCGAGTTCGGCCCATACGTCAATCGCCTCTGCGGCACCGATCCGCGGAACGGCCAATTGCAGGGCTATCATCGCAACAATCCCCAGCCCCGTGATACCCATGAAGGCAACGCGCCATCCTGCAACCTGGCCGACCCACGCGGCGAGCGGCACTCCGCCGATGTTGGCAACTGTGAGTCCCATGAACATGGTTGCAATAGCCCCAGCACGCTTCCCGGCAGGGACGAAGCTCGCGGCCACCATGGAGCCAACCCCAAACAGCGCACCATGGCAAAGGGATGTAACGAGCCTCGCGGCCAAGAGCGTTGAATAGTTGATGGACATGAAGGCCAAGCAATTGCCCACCGTGAAAATTCCCATCAAAAGGAGGAGTAGCAACTTACGGGGGATTCGCAGCGTCAGGAGTGTCACCACGGGTGCGCCGAGCATCACTCCAACGGCATAGCCCGTGACTAACAAGCCTGCGGTGGGTATTGTAATGCCAAGATCCGATGCGATCAGCGGAAGAAGGCCCATCGGGGCGAACTCCGTGACCCCTACCCCGAAGGCACAAAGGGCAAGCGCCGCAAGCGGCAGCGCACTGTTCACCACGGCCACCTGTGTCGGCCGGCTTTGTACACACAATATTTTGGCCATAGTTCACGCCCGTGCACAATGTGAAGATCAAACCCGAGTGAATTAACTGCCCTGCTCGTTGCAGCTCCATTTCCCGTTGGATGACTGGCATTTCATTCGTAACTCTCCCGACGCGCGGCGCAATCGACGTGCAACCTGTTATCGCCATGCTGCTGTTCATGTCGCGTAGATTCATTGCATGCCAGGAGTAAACATATGAAAGTGCCCTTACCATCCATCACCGCCCGTCTCAGCCTTTCCGCTGCTCTGCTGATCCTAACAGCCAGCGCCTCACACGCGCAGATGCCGGTCAGGAGTACGCCCGGCGCTCCACTTGGACCAACCGACACGTACTTCGTCACTCAGACCTCGCTTGGCACTCCGTTCCAGGTTGATTCCGGTCGGCTCGCAAAAGCCAACGGTACGACTCCAGCCATCCGGAGCTATGCAGAGTTAATGGTGAGTTCCCACATAGCGGTGAATGACACGCTGCTGGGTATTCTGAAGAACAAGGTACCAGCGCCTCCGCCTACACTCCTAAAAGCAGCGTACGCCACGATGGTTGCGACGCTTCAGCATGAAAGCGGCCGATCCTTTGATGCCGATTACGTGCAGGGGCAGGTCAATTACCAGAAGGCCAACTCGGCCCTCTATCAATATGAAATTGCGAACGGCATAGACCCCGATCTGAAGGCGTTCGCGCAGGAGACGCTCCCAAGGCGCGATCTCAAAACGACAGACGATGAGAATAATCCTGCGCGCGAGGCGCTGTCAGTTTACCGGCTTGAATCTTTGGACTCTCCTGCCCCAGTCCGTCTCGGCTACATAAACATCCCCTTTGGAATCAACCGCCAAAGTATGGGCATGCGTAAATGCGCCGGCCTGATGACCAGGACGTCCGACGCTTGAGAGGACTTCTCCGCTGGTATGATCGAGAATCTTGATCTGCTCGTCGCCGCCATCGGCTACGTAAATATATTTTTGTTCCCGATCGGGAGAAAAGCCGATCCACCAGGTCGTGCCCCAATTATCTGGAAGGCTGCTTTCTCTCTTGATCCAAATGTTGTGTTTGAAGTTTCCCATTTTATCGAAGACTTGGATCCGATCGCTCTGTCGGTCACAGACATAGACCAGTCCGTCGTTGCCGATGGCCACACAATGCACCACCCGCATGAACGCCCCACCCACACCCGCATCGGCCTCTTCCTTTGTCCCCTGATGCCCCCATTGACGAAGAAATTTACCGGATCGGTCGAAAACCGCAATGCGACTATTGCCATAACCGTCCGCAACGTAAATGTCGCCATTCGCGGGATCTATCGCTACGTCGGACGGCATATAAAATTGCGTTTGACTCGAATTCATTGGGCGGCCGTTGAGAGTGCCGTCCGAAGTATCGACGACGCCTCTCTTGCCGATTTGCAAAAGTAGTTTTCCGTCGTGACTGTATTTTTGGACGATTCCGTCGCCATTGCCGGCGGTCCAAAAATGGTTCTCATAGTCGATTCTGCAGCCGTGGACGATATTCGGGACAACTTTCCAGTCGCCGAAGCTATTCACCACATTGCCCTCGGGATCGAATTCTATATACGGTGGCGCTTGCTGCGCAATTTCCCCTTCTTTGTCTGTCATGTCATTCCGATTGACGATGAACACGTTATCCTGTGCGTCCACACATACTCCGCTCACCTGTCCGATTGCCCAGTTTGCAGGCAACGGCTTTGGCCAGTTGGGATCGACCACTAATTTCGGGCCACGGCCCTGCGCCTGCGCGCGGCAGACGAACACGAATATGCCCACGAGGCCGGCGCAAATCCCAATCTTTGCGAAAAGCCCCCTTTCCTGTTTCATTTCACCTCTCCAGACCGCATTCCTTCCAAGGACAAGCGTCTCCGCAATTGCCTGCATCCCGATTCCCTCAGCCGGACCACCGGCTACCTCGGAGATCCTTCCAGGGGCCGCCATCAACGTAGCGCTCGGGATGCAGAGCTTTCGAACGCGGGTCTTCCGCGGTGTCGAGTTGAAGGACCATCCATTTCGGGTAAGGAACGCCGGGATCTGATGCTGCGTCCAGAAGCCGGACTTCCTCATCCGAGAGCCGAAGGTCCACGGCACCGATGTTATCTTCCAGCTGCTCCGCCTTCCGGGCAGCGACGATCACACTGCTGACCGCCGGCCGCCCTAGCACCCACGACAGCGCAGTACGGGCGGGGCTCGCGTCGTGCCGGCGAGCCACCTCCTTCAGCACGTCCACGACGCGGTAGCCCATCTCCTTGTCGAAGGGCACGAAGGACCCGGCCTCCGCGAATCGGGTGCCGACAGACGCCGGGTTAGTACGGCTGTACTTACCCGAAAGGAAACCGCCGGCGAGCGGGCTCCAAACCAGGATACCGATGTTGTGGTACTCCGCGAACGACTGGAACTCGTACTCGAGACCCCGGCCGACGAGGCTGTAATACATCTGCGCCGTCACGTACTTTTCCAGCCCCAGGCGCTCTTGGAGCATAACCGCGGTGGCCGCCTGCCACGACATGAGGTTGGAGAGACCGATATAGCGCACTTTTCCCTGGCGCACGATATCGTCGAGCGTCCGCAACGTCTCCTCGAGTGGCGTGTTGCTGTCCCATCCATGCACCTGGTAAAGGTCGATATAGTCGGTCTGCAGCCGCCGCAGACTGTCTTCTACTTCGCGAATGATATTCACGCGGGTCGCGCCGCTCCGATTGAGATTTTCGCTCATGGGGAGCCGGACTTTGGTGGCGAGGACGATTTCTTGCCGCACGCCGCGCAAGGCATTACCCACCAAAGTTTCACTCTCCCCGAGGCTGTATACGTCCGCGGTATCAATGAAGTTGATGCCTCTGTCCAGGGCGAGACTTACCATTCGCGTGGCGTCCTCCTGACCGAGGTTGCCCATGTTCATCTTGCTGCCGAACTGCATCGTGCCAAGCGCCACTTCGCTCACGATGAGCCCTGTATTCCCCAATTTCCTGTACTTCATTTCCCATTCTCCTTTCGCAACAGAACAACAAAAGACCAGCGCGGCTCCTACTTCAAAGCTGGATCGATCAGCCCGAGAGAGCATCTCATGTCACAATCCTCGCGCGGGCGCATTTCCCCGGCATTACGGTCCCTTGCGTCCCGATTACGGCTGAAATAAGCGTGGCGCACCCCCCAATCCGGAGGAGAGGCCTGCGCGGGAATGCGCGGTGTGTTTCAGTTGAAACGGATCACGATTCGCACTGGCGGCTTGCCGCCATGATGCAGCCAGCATCTCCCATCTTGCGGTAGCCGGCATGCCGGCCAACTCGCCATCGAGCGCGGACTGAATGGAGGCGCGTATGTCCGACGAGCAAAGCAACCTCGCGCACGAGCCTCCGCGGTGTCAGCCACAGTGCTCAAGTGGAGCGGCGGCTGCCGTTTCAATTGTTCGGCACTCTGTTTCACGCGTAACCCAAGCGGCCGAATTTGCAATACACAAAACATGCCCCGCGCTCAGGCTGGCCTCATTGATCATGAACACCGTAGTCACTCATCCAATCTGAAGGACACATTCCATGTCATCGTTAAGTCAGGTTCGCATGCCGGCCGTCGAAGCTGAATTCGTAAATATCCCGGGGACCCCACTGAACGTCTCCCGAGTGGCGCTTGGCACGTGGGCCATGGGCGGGTGGATGTGGGGAGGAACGGACCAACGTGAATCGGTAGCCACCATTCGGGCCGCCCTGGATCAAGGCATCAATCTAATCGACACAGCGCCCGTATACGGCTTCGGCGTGTCCGAAGAAATCGTCGGCGCCGCTCTCGAGGGGACTCGCAGTCGGGCGGTGATTGCCACCAAGACCGGGCTGGAATGGCGCGACGGCAAGGTCTATCGCAACGCGACGCGCGCTCGAATCATGCAGGAAGTCGATGATTCACTTCGACGCCTGCGCACCGATTATATCGACATTTACCAGGTCCATTGGCCTGACCCTCTCGTGCCGGTGGAGGAGACCGCCGAGGTGATGCGCTCGCTCCACGAGCAGGGGAAGATCCGCGCGATTGGCGCGAGCAATTTTTCGGTCGATCAGATATCGCGCTTTCGGCAAGTCGCTCCGCTCCACGTGCTGCAGCCGCCTTATAACCTTTTCGAGCGCGCCATTGAGAAGGATGTGCTGCCCTACTGCGTGGCCAACAACATTGCGACGTTTGGCTACGGTGCGCTTTGCCGAGGATTGCTGAGCGGGCGCATTCGCCCGGATACCACTTTCGATGGCGACGATCTGCGGCGCATCGATCCCAAGTTCCAGCCGCCCCGATTGGCTCAGTATCTGGAGGCGGTGCGGCAACTCGATGAGCTCGCGAAGACGCGATTTGGCCGGCGAGTGATCCATCTGGCCGTGCGCTGGATGCTCGACCAGGGTATCAGCGTCGCGCTTTGGGGCGGCCGGCACCCGGAACAGGTGCAGGCGGCGCTCGGAGTGGCGGGCTGGTCGCTCGGTGACGCCGAACGCAAGCTGATCGATCGCATCGTAGACACGGCCGTCGTCGATCCGATCGGCCCGGAGTTCATGGCACCTCCGCAGCGCACCTCATCACCGACGGATAAAGGAGACAAGTCGTGAAACTCCCTCTACACCGCGGCTTCATCGGCGCGGGCGGGATACTGCTGATAGCCGCCTTCGGTACCGACTACGCCTATTACACGACGTCGCTCTGGCAATGGGCAAACTTCTCCGCGTGGCTCATCACGGCCGGCCTGATCCTCATCCTGGTCGCCGTCATCTTACTGCTGATCGACTTCGCAACGGGGCGCGCAGGTCGGCTCAACACGGGTTCCTTCATCCTGGTTGCCGCGGCCGCGTTGCTGTCTTTGGTCAACGCGTTCGTGCATAGCCGCGACGCATGGACCTCGGTGGTACCGCAAGGGATCTTGCTGTCCGCGGCTTCCACCATCTTACTGCTCATCGCCGGCGCGCGAGGATGGAGCCTCGCGATGAGCCGCGCGACCGGAGACCACCCATGAGAACGACATCTCTTCGCCCAATCGCCGCGCTGATCTCGTTCGTCGCGCTTGCGGCGTGCGGGTCAAAAGGCGGAGACCCGGCCCGCCAATATGGCGCGGATCCCTATTTGCCCGAACCGCACGACTACCTGCTGCCGCCCATGAGCGTTCCGAAGGCGATCGGTTGGAATTCCGGCGAGATGCCCACCGCGTCCGCTGGACTCAAGGTCGAGGCGCTCGCGACAGAGCTCGAGCATCCGCGCACTCTCTATACCCTTCCCAATGGCGATATCCTGGTCGTCGAGAGCAACAGCCCGGGCACGGAGGCCTATCGGCCCAAGGACTTCATCGCCGGAAAGGTCAAGGCGCGGGCTGGCGCCGCCGCAAGGGGTGGCAATCGCATCACTTTGCTACGCGACGCCGACGGCGGCGACAAGCCCGAGTTCAGGACCGTCTTCATCGACCATCTACACTCTCCCTACGGAATTGTGCTCGTTGGCGACACACTGTACGTTGCGAATACCGACGCGATCCTCGCCTTCAACTATCAGCCGGGGATGACGCGGGTCACGTCGCCTGGCGTGAGGCTCACCGATCTACCAGCTGGCCCGATTGACCATCACTGGACAAAGTCGATGACCGCGAGCGCGGACGGCTCGAAGCTTTACGTCGGTGTGGGCTCAAACAGCAACATCACCGAAAATGGCATGGCCGTCGAGGAGGGCCGTGCCGCTATTTACGAGGTCGACCGGTTGACCGGCGCGAAGCGCGTCTTCGCTTTCGGCACGCGCAACCCGACCAGTGTGGCCTTCGAGCCGCAGACGCATCAGTTGTTCGCCGTCGTTAACGAGCGCGACGAGATCGGCCCCGACCTCGTCCCCGATTATTTGACCTCCATCCGGGAGGGTGGCTTCTACGGCTGGCCCTACAGCTATTGGGGAAGTCATGTTGACGTTCGAGTCCACCCTCAGCGGCCGGACCTCGTCGCGCAAGCGATCAAGCCCGACTATGGTTTGAGTTCCCATGTCGCCCCCCTCGGGCTGCTGTTCAGCGAAGGTCAGCACCTGTCGCCGGCCTTCGCCAATGGCGCCTTCATCAGTGAGCACGGCAGCTGGGACCGCAGTCCCTTGAACGGCTATCAGGTGATTTTCGTATCTTTCGTGAACGGCCGACCGGCCGGCAAGCCGATATCGGTCGTCACCGGATTCCTCGGCAGGGACAACGAGACGGTTCACGGACGGCCCGTGGGCCTCGCGTTGGACCGCAACGGGGCACTCCTCGTGGCAGATGATGCTGGGAACACCGTGTGGCGCGTGAGTGCAACGCAGTCGGGAACCTGAACTGCGCTAGCCACGGAGCCCGGAGCAATTTTGAGAATATGAATCAATAATTTACGAAGCATTGCTAGAATAATTCTGAATCATTTGTCCTGCTTTTGCCCAGTCCCTTCAGATTCGGCAAGACATGGGCAGATGAGACCCACCATCCCAGGCAGCATTCGCCCGGGTCATCAGTTAAGCCTAAGATTTCCGATGCAATGAGCGAAGATATTGTTCCGATCGGTCGAGCTGCCAAATAGCCAGCGTCGACTCTGGAAGGAGCCATTGAATGGACAAGTTTGTAATAGTCGAGCAACTAGGAGCAGTAGGACTTATCCGCCTGAACCGCCCAGAGGTACGCAACGCGCTCAATGCCGCGATGATCGTTGCGCTGGCCGAAGCAGTGGACCGTTTCGAAGCAGACCCTTCGATAGGTGCGCTTGTTATTACCGGTGGAGAGAAAGCCTTCGCGGCTGGCGCTGATATTGCGGAAATGGCAGCACTCGGCGGTTACGAGGAAACTTTTCTCGACGACTTCAACGCTGGCGAATGGTTGCGGCTGTCAACCTGTCGCAAAGCGGTTATCGCGGCGGTGGCTGGCTATGCCCTCGGCGGCGGCTGTGAGCTTGCCCTGATGTGTGACTTCATTCTCGCGGCCGATACAGCGCAATTCGGCCAGCTTGAGGTGACAGTGGGTATAACTCCTGGCGGGGGCGGAACACAGCGACTGGCGCGTTTCATCGGGAAGTCGAAAGCGATGGAAATGTGCCTGACCGGTCGCATCATGGGAGCCGAGGAGGCCGAGCGCTGTGGCCTGGTCAGCCGGCTATGTCGTGCCGCCGAACTCGTCGAAGAAGCTGTCCGTACTGCAGCCCGTATTGCCGCGCTGTCGCGCCCTGTGACTATTTCAATAAAGGAATGCGTCAATCAGGCCTACGAAACAGGGATGGCTTCTGGCCTTCTATTCGAGAGGCGAGCACTTCACGCCAGCTTTGGTCTTCAGGATCGCCGTGAGGGAATGACTGCGTTTCTCGAGAAACGGTCACCACAGTTCAATAGTCATGTTCGACCGACCGGCGGCTCGCCCGGAAAGAGCTGAACGTTTCCCTTCCGGTCAGAAATGTCGCAGACGCACAGACCTAGGTGTCCGGAAATGCGGGGCCTCCCACTGAAGCCATTGTCCACATTATTACTGTGTTACCCGTGCGGGCCTCCCCTTGCCATTCTTAAACTCGTGGCCCGCGGCGAGCTATTGCGTGGTAGATGAAGAGAACCACGATGGCACCGACAACAGCCACCAAAATGCTATAAATATTCACTCCGGTGACGCCCGTCATACCAAATGTTTGAAAGAGATATCCGCCAACCACTGCTCCGATGATGCCCAAGACAATGTCTAACACAAGACCTTCACCTGATTTGTTAACGATTTTGCTGGCGATGAATCCGGCTATCAGTCCGAGTACGATCCAAGCGATAAATGACATGTAGTTATCTTCTATGGTTAGTTTGTTGGTCCGATTCATCGACTTTATTCGAAACAGATGCACCCATAAATGATCCTTTCTGAATTCAACCAAGGCGAGTCAGACAAGCAAAGCACACAGTGTAGGACTGGTCTGAACCAAACTCCCCGGAAACTCATGTATTGCTAACGCATCATTTGAAGTGGGAAGTGGGCCGTAAAAGTTCTACCCGTTCGCATGCCGGATCCGGATGCAATGCTCAAAGATGGCTCGCACTCAAACGTGAGCAATGGCCGGCCGCGTCAAAAACAGCGGTGCCCCAAAAATTGTCGATACGTATTGGGCACTCTGTGACTACTTACTGCTCTCGTATTTAAATGACACACTAATACGTGATCGATAGGCCTCCACTTTCCCGTTTTTAAGTTGCACGTCGAGCTTTACAACTTCGGCGACTCTAAGATCCCGCACGGTTTTGCTGGCGCGATTGATCGCGGCTGCGGTCGCTTTCTCCCAAGATTCGGTGCTGGTTCCAACGAGCTCAATTACCTTATAGACATTTTCTGTCATGACCATCTCCCCTTGAATTTAACGATAACACGCGCCCTAACCATACTATTCCAATTTCGCATTCCTCGACAGCGCTCCAAGCAGTATCCCTCGCCAACCTTTGTGTTGCCCGGAGCCCTCATGCATCACTACCCTCTCAGAATGCCCCGCGCAGCGTATTCGAGGGCTGCACTCTTGGTAAATCCGATCACGCCGTGCTTTGCCGCGTGATAGATGCCTCGCCCGGCGCCTCCGATGAGGCCGCCCAGCGATGAGCAGTTCACGATGGCGCCACTTCCCCGCTTTACCATGTGTTGCAGCTCGAATTTCATGCAGCTCCACACCCCGCAAGGATTGACCCCCATGGCCTCGACCTCTGCATCGTCTGATTCGTTACAGCGCAGAGCCAACGCCTCTGGAGTACGATTCTGTGCGCCGCTCACTGTTCAGTGGTATCGGCAAGGATAACTATCGACGAAACTGCTGAAATTTCCAACCTTTATCTACTTGATTTCGGTTCCTTCCCGCGGAGCCATAAAATCAATAGGTTACTTTTTGAATCGTCTCGAAAATATCTCGTCGCTCCCGCGCTGGCTAACGCACCTTTTCCGGTTACGGAGTGCTGCATTCGCAGCTAGATAATCGGCTACGAGCCGGATGCCTCGCCGGGATCCTGTCGAGGATGGAGGACATGGACCTCTGGATGGCGTCATCTCGCGATTCCCAAGACCCGACATCCGCCACGGTAGATCCCGGCGGAATCAGCCCGCAAACGTCGTGCGCCCCTTCTACCTCGAGGCGCTGGAGCGCTCTGGGCGTGAGGACGCGACGAGCCAACGCGTGGCCGAGTGGCGGCGCTACCTCGCCTGGGCGCTCGACGCTGACGGCAAGTCCGCCGAAGCACTACCGATCTTGTCCGAGATCGCTAAAAACAACGAGAAGACGCTCGGACCCACAGGAGAATTCACGCTCATTGCGTACCGTGATCTCGCGCATACACTGATTCATGTCGGTGATTTCTCGCAGGCGCTCAACTATGCGCGCCGCACAAGCACGTCGACGGCGGGAGCGCAATCCGCCGCCGACCCGGGGATGCTCAGGGGTCAGCAGGTGCTCGCCGAGGCGTTGCGCCGCGCGGGCCAGACGGGATCCGACTCGCCGACCGCATCTGCGAAGACATCGTCGTGGCATATCCCATTAGCCTGGGGGTTCATTGACGAACGCCATGGCCGCCATTCGGATCGCGCCGGATTGCGCCGGATAGGTATGCAGGATGGTGGCCAGGCGACGCATGCCGATTCCCGTGCTCATGATGACCGACATTTCATTGATGAGTTCACTGGCGCGAGTGGCGACAATCGTCGCGCCGAGAATGTGGTCGGTCCCCTGCCGCACGTAGATCTTTATGAAGCCGTAATCTTGTCCGTCGGTAATCGCACGATCAACGTCCTGCATCATGACGGTGAAGGCTTGTACCGGAATGGATTGCGCCCTCGCTTCGCGTGCATGCATGCCAATGTGTGCGATCTCGGGGTCGCAATAGGTACACCAGGGAATCGTCGACTGATCTTGCCGCTCCATGCGGGTGCCGAACGCGTTTTGGACCGCCAATAGCCCGGAGCTCTCCGCGACATTGGTGAACTGCCGCCGATTACAGACGTCGCCGGCGGCATACACATCGGCGTTGCTCGTGCACAGGAAATCGTCGACGTTGATGCCTTGCCCCATCTCGAAGTCGATAGCGGCGGCCGCCAGGCCCAAATCATCCACATTGGGGAGGCGCCCGATACTGAGCAGAATCTCGTCGACCGCGATGGACGTTTTGACATCGTCGTCGACCGTGTCGAGCCACTTCGTGCCACTTTCCAGACGAGCTCCAACGACCGTGGTGTTGAGCCGCGTGTCAACTCCATCTCGCGACATCGACATCGAGAGCAGCTCGGCCGCATCTCGCTCCTCGCAGGGAAGAAACTTGGCTTCATTCTGCACGAGCGTGACCCTCGATCCCAACCGGCAAAAGGCCTGCGCCAGCTCACAGCCGAGCGGGCCGCCGCCGATGATGCCCAATCGCTTCGGCAATTCCGTCAGATCGAAAATCGAATCGCTGGTGAGGTAGCCGACCTGATCAAGCCCCGGGATGCTGGACGATCGTGGCCGTGCGCCGGTGGCAACGATCGCTTTGTCGAATGATAGCGACGCCTCGCCCGCCATCACGGTGTGCGGCCCACTGAAGCATGCGTCAGCAAAAAAAACATCAATGCCTTGGGCGTGTAGTCGCTCGACGGCGTAAGACTCCGCAATGCGCGTCCTGATCCGGCGAATTCGCTCCATCACGGCCGGAAAATCCGTCAAGGGCCGCTCGAACGCCGCCGCGCCATACTCCTCTTCATCGCGCAGAGATAGGAGAACTCGAGCTGCCCGTATGATTGACTTGGACGGGATCGATCCGGAATTCAGCGAATTGCCGCCGAGGCGGTAGCGTTCCACCAAAGCCACGCTGCGACCCTGGCGTCTCGCAAACCCGGCGGCGGTGAACCCCGCCGGTCCACCGCCAAGGATGACCAGATCATACCGGCTTTGAGGCCGGGGATTTTGCCATCCCGGCGGGTGAACCCTGCGCAGAAATTCGTCCTGGCTCAGCGGCTCGTACCCGTCGAGAGAGTCGGAGTGCGGCATGGCTACAGCCACCCCCCCGTGAACCCTACGCGAAGAAGCCCGTCGCGGACTATCGGAGATCGACGCGTGATCTCCCAAATCAAGCCGGTGCGATAGTTTTCGATCATCATGAGCAACAATCCCTGGTCGAGCCCAAACCACCCTTCGGACAACCAGCCGGTGCCCTGCGATTGCAACGTCGCGTTAAAGCCGCTCGAGAAGCGATCATTTAGGCACACTTCCGGGTATGTCTTGAGCAGCCGTCGAGTTCCCCGGAGCGCTGCTCCTGGACCAAAGGGCAGAGTGGCCAGCATCGCCCAAGGAGCGATCGTTCCATCGTCCGGACCGTACGGCACCCCGCGCGACATGTAACCGAAGAATCGACGATCACGGCGGCTCTCCCTCAATTCGCGATTCCCAGGCCCATCGCCGGCCGTTATCCCCCAGCAATTCCGATCGTACCCCACATAGCCTCGCGGATTGCGCGCGCCGTATTCTCGGTGGATGGCAATAGCGCTCTTGGTATTCTCGAAATAGTCACTGCGCTTCTCGCGCATGAAGGCATCCTGAATGCCCCGATAGTCGATCCAAGCGTGCGAAAAGAGGTGCGTGAAGAGGGGCCCCGAGTACAGGACATCGTGGCCGAGTAAGTTCTCCCATTGATACGTGAGTGTCCAGTCGGAAAAGCTCGTCGCCGGCAGCGGATGCGTCGGTGAGCCGGCACCGAGCACGTAAACGGTGGTCGCTTCGTTGTAGCCTTCCCAGCCGTAATGCAAAAAGCCGTATTCCGGCTTCCATCCTTGAGAAACCGTCTCGAGTCCGTGTCGCGCCCAATCCCAATCCACGCGCCGATACAATGCGTCGCTCAAGTGTCGAATGTTCTCTTCATCGCCCACCCCGTCGAAGTAGCAACCCACTGTGAGCACGCCCGCCATCAACAAGGCGGTATCTACGAGCGACAACTCGCACTGCCACGTGCGCCGTCCGCTGCGCATGTCCAAAAAATGGTAGTAAAATCCCTTGAAGCCTGTGGCGTCCGGTTGCTCGCTTTGCTCGCTATCCCAGAAGAATTGCAGCGTTCGCAAGGTCAGCGCCACCGCCGCGCGGCGCGACATCCAATCGCGTTCAACGGCAACGGGGTAGCACGACAGTGCGAACCCGACGACCGCAATGCTGCAAGGCGATCCCGCTCGAGAGGTGTCGCTGACCAACCCATTATCTGCGTTGGTATATTCCGAAAAATACGCAAAAGCCCCCCGCTGCAGCCGATCGAGCAGATCCTCGTCCGCCAACTCACACAGTGCTTGCATGCCGGAGTTCATTAGACGTGACCCGTTTCCCGATGTGCCCTCCTCCACACTCACGAGCCCTCCTTGCGCTCCAGAGATTGCCGGTGAGCGACACGATCAACCTAATAATCGCATGTATTGAGGGTGGGGCCGCCCCGCCCGCGTGTCTGTCTGCCAGCGTACCCAGCGCTTCGCATGTCGCTCAACGTTGAGGTTGCGGATAATTTCTGGAAAAGCGAGTCGTCCACATGGGCAGCGCAACGACCAACACTGCCTCTATTGGGCCGTCCCGCGCGGCTCGTGTATCTAGTCGAACACCGCCAAGGTGATGCTCGAATCCTGAATCACGGCACAAGCGCCTTTTCCCTCTACGAGGCCCATTCTCTCGACGCTCTCGTGAGTGATGATGGCAATGACGTGACGGCCACCGGGTAGCGTCAATGTGATTTCATCGTTGACCGAACCCAAGTGTATGCGGGATATCGTTCCCCACAGGTGATTTCGTGAGCTTGTGCAAACGCGGGGATCGGTCATGAGCATTACCGACTGGGCTTTGACGAAGGCATGCACTTCCTTGCCCAGCGCAAGACCTAGGCGTTCAGCGCTTTCTCTCGTGATGATCGCGACCAGTTCAGCTTGAGCATCCAGGCGTATACAAACTTCGCAATTGACCGCGCCGTCGCGCAACGCCGCAATCGGTCCCACGAATTGATTGCGAGCGCTGGTCTTCATCGACATGCGTCGCAGGAGAGCTCGATATTGTTGAATGTCCCCCGGCCCCTCGGTACCGAGTTTCTGCGCCACGCGATCCAATACCTCCTGGTAGCTCTCCTCCATGGCACGGTAGAACGCTACCATGCGCCGGCCATACGCAGTAAGGCTGGTGCCACCCCCACCGGAGCCGCCGACGGCGCGCTCCACCATTGGCTCGTCGGCAAGGCTATTCATGGTGTTGATCGCATCCCAAGCCGCTTTATAGGAGAGTCGAATCGTCTTTGCCGCCTGCGAAATGGAGCCTACTTCACCGACCGCCTCAAGCAGCCGAATCCGCGTGTCGCCGAGAAAAGCGCCCATTTCCGTTTCCACCAAAAGGCGGCCCACCAGCTTGGGGTGGTTACGACGGCGGATCATCTTACGCTTGGGTGTCATTGGGGTGACCGAGGGCTGCGGCCCCGTGATTTGCAGTTTTCGAGATACGCTCAATCATAGCCAAAATATCCCACGGTGCGATGCTGCCTTCGCCATCGTCGGCTCCGAGATCCGGTTCGTTGTAATCTTCCATACATGTCTACGTGAGCTTTACGACAATGCGCATTATTCGCGGCAGCTCGCGGAGATTCTGGCACCGGACGTGTTTCTCGGTGGAGAACTGCTCGCCGCGAGCTTAATCGCAATATTCATTCACGCCGGATTTCACCGGTTTATCAAACCTGCTTCACAGCCCGCCTTGTTGGCACGCTTCCTGCTTGTGTTCGCTATATTGATACTTCTATAGCGATCACCTACCCGCATCTCTAAATCGAGTTTTGGATTCTCGATGAAGTGCCGGTCGATCTACGGGAGCACGGGATGAAATCTCATTACAGTCCGCCGTCGGCCGCCTCTAGTGGCCATTCTGATACTGCCGCCAGTCAATCCGGAGTCGGTGCGTTCGCCGTTAGGGACGAGGTTCGGTGGGTCGATGCCAACCCGGAATTAGAAGCTCCGCCCGTTCCATTTCCGTCACGCCGGATTTTCAAGGCAACCGGAGAAGAGATGTTGCGGGCGTTGGTGCAGTGTCATCATCAGCGATTGTCCGAATCAGCGCTTCAACAGCTTTTTCCTTCGAATGAGCGAGAGTTCATTGCAGGAGTGACACGCGCGGCCGACTACGTGATCGAGACCTGCGGTGGCCCCGCCTATTTCACGTCGCGTCATGGCAAGCCCTGCATGCGCAAGCGGCATTACCCGTTTGTAATCGACGAAGAGGCGCGGGACATCTGGCTCCGACTCTTATGCCAGGCATTCCTTGATGTGGGGTTTCCCGCTGAGGTACGCCAAGAGTACTGGGATTGGGCTGAAGCTTTCTCGATCCGCATGATCAATCATCGAAGTGCGCGAATACCTTTGCGGCGCCATCCGTTTCCTGACCTCTCCTACTGACGTTGGGCTTGACTACTCGGTCGTGTTGTACATACTCGCTATATAACGCTGTCTATATCGTATTTTACACGAGGGATGATCGTCTATGGAAAAGTTAATCCTGGCGTTAGTGGCCATGATCTCCATCGCGGGCGTCGCGAATGCGGCCGAGGAAGGGCGGGCTCAGACTCCACCCGGTCCGCAAGCCTGCACGAGTGTCAAGGATTTCTTCGCGACCGACTGCACGCTGACCTGGTACGGCATTACGGTGTACGGCGCGTATGACATCGGCGTCGGCTGGGTCACCCATGGATTACCGGAAAACGCCTATAACTACGAAGGCGAATCGCTGGTCAACCGCAACGGCAACAGCTCTCGTTTCCTCATTGCACCCAACAACCTGTCACAGACGGGCTTGGGCATCAAAATCTCGGAGGAGTTTCTGGAGGGGTGGTCCGTGATAGCGAATGCCTCGACCGGCATCAATCCGCAGTCCGGCGTGCTGGTCAACATGGGAGCCACCATGACCATGAACAATGGCCTGCCGCGGAGCAGCTACTCCTTCGCCGGCGACGGGGCGCGCGCGGGCCAAACCTTCAATGACGAGTTCTATGGCGGTATATCGTCCGTGCCTTTCGGAGCGCTGACCATCGGTCGTCAACGTGCCCTCGGCACCGATGCGATGCTCGTTTACGATCCGGCCGGCGGCGCTTATTCCTTTTCGTTCATCGGCTACAACGGCCTGATGGCCGGCGGCGGCGACACCCAAGACACCCGTTGGGATGATGCCTTGAAATATCGCCTCACCTATGGCCCGGTCCATGTCGGAGCGATGTATAAATTCTCCGACGGTCAGGGCGGCTGCTACTCCGCCGCGGCCACCTGGACTGCCGCCACTTGTACCGGGGAACAGCCGCATAATTCCGCCTATGGCTTCGACTTGGGCGGTACCTTTGCCGGGTTCTCCGCCGACGTGGTCTTCCAACGGGTCTTCCAGGCGATCAGCGTGCTCAACCCCTTGCTCGGGCCTCAAAGCCTGTCGAAACCCTACCAATCGACCACCGACAGCATCAATACAAACCCGATCAACGGGCCCACCAATCTGATCGGAACGAGCAACACCGAATATGGCATCGTGACCGACAACAGCGCCGTGATGGTCGCCGCCAAATATGTCTGGGATCCGTTCAAGCTTTATGCCGGCTACGAACACATACGCCAGACCAACCCGTCGGAACCCTTGGGCGTCGGCGCCACGGCCCAGGGCGGTTATCTGCTGAGCGGCGTCGAAGACGACAATCTGGATTCCCCCAAGATCGTGCAGGTCGCCTGGACGGGTGTGAAATACGCCTTGGACCGCAACGCCGTTCTTACTTTGTCCTACTATCGTGAGTGGCAGAACGACTTCCGCATCCCGTCGACCTGCTCATCCACCGCCGGGTTCCGCAGTTCCTGCTCGGGCTACTTGAACGAGGTGTCGTTCTATACGGATTACCACTTCACCACGCGTTTCGACGCGTATGCCGGCATTGCCTATTCCAACGTCTCCGGCGGTCTGGCCATCGCCATTCCCCACGGCCCCGGCGTCCCCTATTACTACAACAACAACCTCGCACCGACCGTGGGGGCCCGCCTCACCTTCTGACCGCTGCTATTCGAGGTACAATCAGGGCAGCAGATCGCATCCGTTCCCAGCAAGCCGAAGGATAGAGCTTCATGCTAATCAGCGCCCGCAATCAGTTTCCAGGCCTAGTCAAGGCCGTCCAGAAGGGAGCCGTCAACTCCGACGTCATCCTCGACATCGGCGACGGCCTTCAGATATTCGCCAACATCACCAACGACGCCGTCGCGGACCTGCGGCTGGCCCCTGGGCGTCCGGCGGTGGCCCTCATTAAATCGAGTTTCGTGATTCTGACTTCTGACTCCAACACCCGGACCAGCGCGCGAAACCGGCTAACCGGTGTGATCTCGGACATTATCCCCGGCAGCGTCAATTCCGAAGTGAAGCTTCGGCTCGCCGGGAATCGCACTCTGACCGCCATCGTCACCCTCGATGCGCTGAAGGAGATGGGCCTGGTCAAGGGCGGTTCTTGCACGGCGCTCATAAAAGCCTCGCACGTGCTAGTCGCTGTCGACGGTTAACGGCTGCCCGAAGCGCTATTCCGGGCCGAAGCACAACTCGTAATCGCTGCATACACCGCAGCTCGGCGCTTTGCAAAGACGAGCTTGCGCACGGTCGCACAACAACTTGTAAAAGAACTTCTTCCACCGCAGATTGGCCGTGTTCTTGAAGTACAAAGTCGGGAAATACCGCCTGAGCAGCTGCGACAAGGCCACCCGATCCGGCATCCCCATGTCCTCCCAGAGGTGATTTTCCCCGGCGCAGGCGCTGGCGATGGCGTGCGCCAGCCAGCGGGTCTCCTCCAAATCGTCGCGCCGATGCTCGCCTAGCAACGCGAGCAGATCATCGAACTCCTCGGGTTCAATGGCTGCGCAGACCACTTCGGGTGCCCTAACAAGCGCCTCATCCGCCGTTTCAGGGGGAGCGCTCGGGAAATAGCGTGCGAGCAGGCGGATTAATTCCGCCGACTCGAGCTTGCGGATCGCAAAGCGCGCCAACACGCCACAAAAAGCCAGGTTCGCAAGGTCGCCCGGGTCGCGCGCCGCCGCAAGCAGACGCTCCCGATCCAATCCGCGGGAGGACACTATCATGCCTCCTCCGTCATCGGCAGGTGCGTATAGCACTTCTTCGGACAGATCTTCGAGCACGCCTCACAGCCCACGCAATTGAGTTGATTGGCGATGGTCATCACCTTCTTCTCGTATTCATCGTCATCGTCGAGGTCAGCCGCCAGTGGCACCAGGTCACCTTCCTCTGTCACGCCTGCCAGTTGCAGCACCTCTCGTCCGCACACTTTGAAGCAGCGTCCGCATCCGATGCATGCCTTCTGATTGATCTCCTTGACGAATTTCGGCGTCCAGCTGCGCCCGTCCGGCATCTTGATGGTGACGACAGCCATCCTCACCCTCCGCCCGCTGCGAGCCGCGAACGCGCCTCGGTCAGGCTCTTGTAAGCCTGAAACGCCTGTTCCGCGACTTCCATGATCTTTTCCCAGCCGAGCGGCAGTTCTTCCGCCAGATCGTGCAGGTTCATCTTCAAATTGATCGCCTGCGCATTGAGCTTCTTGATCTGAACTTTGAGCGCTTCCACATCATCCATCACCCACCTCTCACCGATGTCCCGGTCTAATCGCGCACCCATCACTCGTAACGCGCCACGTCGGGGTACTTCTCAATCATTCCGATTCCGGCGAGCACCAATTTCTCGCCTTCATCCGCCAGCACTTGCAGGCTGGCGAATCCGAACCGGTGGATATCGCGCAATTGCTTGTTCACGACGATCAAGCGACCAGCCGCCAGAATCATCCGGCCGAATCCCTCGTGATGCATCTTCATCATGGGAGTCACCATGACCCCGGTGACGCGCTCGATCGCGAGGCCCACTGCGTTGTAGAACAGTTCCAGGCGCCAGATGGTTTCTGGGTCCGGATCTCCGATCATGGGAATCTGCTTGCGCTTCTCCTTGTCGAGGATGTACGGATCGAGCAGTTGCAAGTCGCTTTTGCCATCCCAGGCGCCGTGGGCATCCTGCGCCCGCCACTGCTTGATGAGTTCCTTGATGAATCGCGATTCGACGGCCTCGCCGGCCAATACCGTAGCCGCATCAGCCGCCATGACCAGCCGCCTCCTCTTCGAAGTCCATGACACGTTCCCGGCCTTTCAGCAGAGCCTTGCGCAGCCATGGCGGCGGCGTTCCCCGAAGCACGTCGCGCAGGCGGACGAGAATGTCGACGATTTCCTCTGGCTGAGCGACCTTCACCGGATGGATATTCTTCGCGACCACGCGGGCCGCCCCCGAGCCGCCGATGGCGGCGATATAGAGAATCGCGCAGTCCTTGATGGCCTCGAGCTTGGGCGCCAGCTTGTCCTCGTTGCCGTCCTCCTGCAGATCGCCATCGAACTGGATCGCTTCGACGAATTGGTGGCCTTCCGGCGATATCTCGTAGACCGCGATGTTCTTTGCCCAACCGAAATGGGCATCGACACGCTTCAAATCCTGGGTCGCAAAGGCGATTTTCATACCTGTTACTCCTCGCTGTGGATTAATGACCCGCAAGCGCCGCGTCATCTGCATGACTGCCCTCCGGCAGGGGCCAGCTCGCGGGCGTACTCTCGTGCGGATGCGCCAAGAAGACATTCCCGATCTCGCATAGAAACTCCCGCGTTCCTCGATACCCCACGGTGAGTCGATGTCCGGCCCCGAGGCGGTCGAACAAGGGCATGCCGGCGCGGTGAAATGGAATCTTGAGCCGCTCGGCCGCCTGTCTACCGTGCGAATGCGTGATCATCAAGTCGCACCCCGCGGCACGCTGCTCCAGATCTTCCAGATCTCCGATCAGCACCTCTTCGGTCGGCACCAGTTCGAGCAGCGGCGAATGCGTGGTCGTGATCGCCGCCGAGATCCGGGCGCCAAGCTCCGTGAGGCTCATGGCCAAGGCCCACAGCAGATCCGGCTCGGCACCAATCACGATGCGTTTTCCGCCGATGAAGAAATGCGCGTCCAACATGGCATCCTGCAGCTGGCTGCGCTGACGCTTATATTTGTGGGGGACTGCAGCGCCCGACACCCGCATCAATTCGGTGATGAATTCATCGACCCCCGCGAGACCCGTCAGCCGCTGCAGCACCGTGAAGGGAACGTCCGTCTTGTCGTGCAGCACCTGCGCGCAAGGGCGCATCTGTTCGCCGAGCGCGAATGTATGGATGGATGCACCCATGGAGCGGGCCTCCACCAGGGTGGTACCCCCCAAAGTGGTGGGACTGAAATCGTCCGACATATGCCCATCGAGAGAGCCCGAGACGTCGGGAAGGAAAATCGGGCGCAGGCCAAAGGCCTCGATCATCTCGCGGATCTCATTGATGTCTCCTGGTGTCAGGTGGCACCCCGGCAGCACGTTGACCTGGCCACGAGCGGGGCGGCCGGCCGGCTCGGCCAGCGCTCCCAGTAATGCAGTGACGCCCTTCGACCAGCCATCCTGGAATGCACCGACGTAATCGGGTGTCGAGACGTAGACCAAAGCGGTATCGTTCACCTCGGGGTGACGCTCACGGATCAGCTTCAAATAGCCATCGACATCATCGCCCTTGGTCTCGGTGAGGCCGGTGGAACAAATGGCGATGAGATCCGGCTTGGCGCGCGACCTGATGTTGAGGATTGCTTTTTCCACATTGTCGTAGCCGCCCATGATGGTCGTCGCCTCGTTCATGGCCGTGGTCTGCAGAGGAATCGCCTCGCGAAAATGCCTCACCAGTAGCACCAATCCAAACGATGTGCATCCCTGCGAGCCGTGCATCACCGGCATGCAGTGGTTCATTCCCAGGAATGCGTAGCTCGCACCGAGCGGCTGGCTCATCTTCAGCGGGTTGACCGCCGCGGCTTTGAAGGGTGTCTTGACGATGGCCATCGGTGTGCCCGCTAGACCCCCACCGAGGCCGCGCCCTCCCAAGGCGCCTTGGCGCGCACCTGGGCCCAGACCGGGTTGTGCAGCGTCTTGTCGATCTCCTCAACCAGCTTCACCATTCCCTCGTAACCCGCATAGGCGTGGTGCCGTTCCTGGTTGATATCGAGCCAGGGCATCTTGGCCTTGAGTGCGACGAACTGCGAGCGGCCGCCGGATAACATGATGTCGGCGCGGGCGTCCTTCAACATCTTGTACATTTCGCGGGGCGTCATGTCGTCGATCATGTGCGCTTCATCACCCATGATTTCCTTGATGCGATCCTTGTCTTCCTTGGTGGATTTCTTGACGCTGGTGCCGACGATTTCCATGCCAGCCTCCTGCAAGGCAGCCACCACCGACCAGGACTTTACGCCGCCGGTGATGAGCAGCACTTTTTTGCCATGCAGGCGTTGCTTGTAGGGCTCGATTCGCGCCCACGCACGCGCCTCCTCGGTCTCGATCAGCGCCTCAGTGCGCGGCAGAATGTCGCCCGGTGCTCCGCGCTGCACCAATAGGCGGGCGATCTCGCGGAGGCTCTCGGACATGTCGCCGATACCATAAAAGGATCCCTCGAAGAACGGGATTTGATATCGCTCCTGCATTTTTCGGGCGATATTGATCATCGCCTTGGAGCACACCATCATCGATGCTTTGGCGCGGTGTGAATACGCGACTTCCCGATACTTGGCATCGCCGCTGATGCACGCGAGGACGCGCACACCCATGGCGTCGAGCAGCGGTTTGACCTGCCACAATTCCCCCGACAGATTGTATTCGCCGATGATGTTTATGTCGTAGGGGGTGGTGTACTCGGGCTCCTGGGTGCCGATGACGTAGTCCAGCAACGCCTCGCCGCCTAGCTTGTTGCCGAGATTTTTCACCCCGGCGAAACCGGGCGAGTTCACCGGAATCACCGGCTTGTTGAACTTAAGGCTGGCCGCCTTGCATACCGCCTCGATATCATCGCCGATCAGCGCGGTGACGCAGGTCTGGTAGACGAATACCGCCGGCGGGTCGTATTTGTCGATGATCTGCTTGACCGCCTTGTACAGCCGCTTCTCGCCGCCATAGACGACATCGAGCTCATTGATGTCGGTGGTGAAGCCGGTCCGATACGTGGCCGGGCCGGAGGACAGGGCATGGCGGTTGTCCCAGGAATTGCCCTCGCAAGCGATGGGGCCATGCACGAGGTGCGCCACATCGGTGATCGGCTGCAGCGCAATTTTTGCCCCGTCGAAGGCGCACCCGCCCGCTGCCGCGCCGGGCGAGAGCTGCTTGGTGCAGCCCTTCTTGCGTTCCTTGTCCGATTTTCCGAGATTCTTGCCGCATGCCGGTTCCTCGAACACTTCCTGCAGTTTGCTTGACAGCGAACTCATGACGGTCTCCCGACTGCGGCCGGCCGCGATGTCAACGAATGATGTCGAAGCTATAGTCCGTCTTGGACGGCACGCTGGTGTTCCTGTCGATCTCATCGAAAATCTTGTCGAGCAGCCACACCAGCACGTTCATCCCACCCTGGTAGCCCCACACCGGATAACGATGGTGATGGTGGCGATCGAAAATCGGGAAGCCGATGCGGATCAAGGGGGTACCGGTGTCGCGTTCCAGATACTTGCCGTAGGTGTTGCCGATCAAGAAATCCACCGGCTCCGTGAACAGCAGGGAGCGCATGTGCCACAGATCCTTGCCCGCGTACACATGGCAATTCTTGCCGAACGGCGAGGAGTCGAACAGCGCCTGGACTCTTTCAACCCACTCCTTGCTGCCATTGGTCGCCAGCACATGGGTCGGCTCGGCGCCGAGTTCGAGCAGGAAACCGGCAAGACCCAGGCACAGGTCGGGATCGCCGTAGATGGCGAACTTCTTGCCGTGAATGTGCGCGCTGGAATCCGCGATCGCGTCCACCAGGCGTCCGCGCTCCTTGGCAAGCTCCTCCGGAATCGCCCTGCCGGTGATGCGTGACAGCTCCATCAGGAACTTGTCGGTGCCCGCGACCCCCACGGGATGATTGAAGGACACGACCTCCTGGCCGTGATTCGCGATGAAGGGCAACGTCTTCTCGGTGCAATAGTGCTGCATGGACAAGGTGGCCTTGGCATGCACCGCATCCGCCGCCTCCTCCAAGGTCGTACCGCCGTCGTACATGCGGAACGTGCCGTCGGTGGGGGTATCCCACACGTCACTGTTGTCGCCGAGAATGGTGTAATCCACCTTCATCAAATTAAATATCCGTTTGATTTCGCGCAGATTTCCCACGGTATAGCCATCGAAGCCGCCGATGAAATTGATCTTCTCGTTGGCCACACGCTCGAGCTTCGGCGCCGTGTTTGCCTTCCCGTCCCAGAAATGCTCGACAATCCCCTTCATGACGTTGTCGTAGCCGGTGATGTGGCTGCCGACGAAGGCGGGCGTGTGTGCAAACGGCACGTTGAATTCTATCGGTACCGAACCCTTTTCCTTGGCGGTCTTGATGAAGGCGTTGAGGTCATCCCCGATCACCTCGGCCATGCAGGTGGTCGACACCGCGATCATCTTCGGCTTGTAGAGGCTGTATGCGTTCGCGAGGCCGTCGATCATGTTGTTCAACCCGCCGAACACCGCGGCATCCTCCGTCATCGATGAAGACACGCAGGAGCTCGGCTCCTTGAAGTGACGCGAGAAATGGCTGCGGTAATACGCTACGCATCCTTGAGATCCATGCACGAAGGGCAGCGTGCTTTCGAAACCCACCGCCGCGAACACCGCACCCAGCGGCTGACACGCCTTGGCCGGATTCACCGTCAATGACGTACGCGCAAAATTTTTCTCTCGATATTCGTCGGTTTTGGTCCATTCACGGACGCGCTCGACGTCCGCCGCGGGCACCGGATTCTCAAAGTTCTTTTTCTTGTTCTCGAGCATCTCCTGATACTCCGGCTGCCGGAACAGGTCGAAGTGATCGAGGACATGGGTGGCGCTTTGAGTCATGAAGATCTCCTGAAGTCTAGAATCTGGCGGAGCGCCCCTCGCGCATCCGCCCTGATGGCTACTCGGCCGTTGCCGCTTCGTTCGCTCCGGCGGCTGGCGCTTCGTTCGCTCCCGCGTGAGTCTTGTCGGCCGTCTTCCACGGCGTTTTGGCCAATGCCCACACCGGCGAATTGATCGCCATGTCCATGTCGCGGGCGAAGATCGCGAAGCCGTCATAGCCATGATACGGCCCTGAGTAGTCCCACGAATGCATCTGGCGGAAGGGAACGCCCATCTTCTGGAACACGTATTTTTCCTTGATACCGGAACCGACCAGATCGGGTTGCACTTTCTCGACGAATTTCTCGAACTCGTAGCCGGTCACGTCGTCATAGATCAGCGTGCCATCCTTGACGTAGTGCGTGGTGCGCTGATAGTCGTCGTTGTGCCCGAACTCATAGCCTGTCCCGACCACTTCCATCCCCAGGTCCTCGTACGCGCCGATCACGTGACGCGGACGCAGGCCCCCGACGAACAGCATGACCTTCTTGCCGGTCAACCGCGGCCTGTATTTGTCGAGCACCGCCTGCATCAGGGGCTTATACTTGGCGATCACGCGCTCGGCGCCTTCCCTGATCTTGTCGTCGAAGTGACTCGCGATCTTGCGCAGCGATTCCTCGATCTTGGTGGGGCCGAAGAAGTTGTATTCCACCCAGGGAATTCCGTATTTCTCTTCCATGTGCCGCGAGATGTAATTCATCGAGCGATAGCAATGCAGCACGTTCAGCTTCGCCTTGGGCGTGGCCTCCAACTCTGCGATGCTTCCGTCTCCTGACCATTGCGCGATCACACGCAGGCCCATTTCCTCCAGGAGAATTCGGGACGACCATGCATCACCGCCGATGTTGTAGTCGCCGATGATGGCGACGTCGTAGGGAGTTCCTACGAAATCGGAGGGCTTGTCTATCTGCTTGTCGAATATCCAGTCGCGGATGGTGTCGTTGGCGATATGATGACCAAGGGACTGGGAGACGCCGCGGAATCCCTCGCAGCGCACCGGCACGATGGTCTTTCCGTCGTACTGCTTCGACTTGGCTTTTGATACGGCCTCGATATCATCGCCGATCAGGCCGATCGGACATTCGGATTGCACCGTGATGCCCTTGTTCAACGGGAACAGCACCTGGATTTCATCCATGATCTTGGAGAGCTTCTTGTCGCCGCCGAAGACGATGTCGTTTTCCTGGAAATCGGACGTGAATTGCATGGTGACGAACGTATCGACGCCGGTGGTGCCGATGTAATAGTTGCGTCGCGCCGCCCAGGAATACTGGCCGCAGCCCACGGGTCCGTGACTGATGTGAATCATGTCTTTGATGGGGCCCCACACCACGCCTTTGGATCCGGCGTAGGCGCAACCGCGAATCGTCATCACGCCCGGCACGGATTTGATGTTCGACTTCACGCCGCAATCCGGTTTTCCCTCCTCGAAGGTGCCGAGATGTTTGGCGCGCCGCTTCGCATATTTTTCGGGGTACGCCTGCAGCACCTCGGTGATGAGTTGCTTGTTGCGCGCTTTGGTGTCTTCCAGCTCTGCCGGTGTACTCAGGCTCATGTTGCTACCTCTTGGTCTAAGGTTCCCTCTCCCAAACGGGAGAGGGATTGGGACTTGACTTCTCTTATGCGACCGACAGCGCCAATTCCGCCGCCTTCTTGCCCACTTCCGATTCGTCGACCTGCTTCATGATTCCGAACTGCATCAACATGTCCTCGAGTTCGTCCATGGTGATGGGCGTCGGGATGATGCCTTGGCCTTTGTTTTCGTGGATTTTCTTCGCCAATTCCCGATACTCTCCCGCCTGCTTCGATTCATTCGCGAATTCGATGACGGTCATGCGGCGCAATTCCGCGTGCTGCACGATGTTGTCGCGAGGCACGAAGTGGATCAGCTTGGTGCCGAGTTTCCTCGCCAACTCCGTGGCCAATTCCAGCTCCTTGTCGGTCTGACGCTCGTTGCACACGAGTGCGCCCAAGCGGACGCCGCCGGAGTTCGCGTACTTCAAGATGCCCTTGGAGATGTTGTTGGCTGCGTACATGGCCATCATTTCGCCCGACATGACGATGTAGATTTCCTGCGCCTTGTTTTCGCGGATCGGCATCGCGAAGCCGCCACATACCACGTCGCCCAGCACGTCGTAGGACACGTAGTCGACGCCCTCGTAGGCACCGTTCTCTTCCAGGAAATTGATCGAGGTAATGACGCCGCGGCCGGCACAGCCGACGCCGGGCTCCGGGCCGCCCGACTCGACGCAGCGGATATCCTTGTAGCCCACTTTCATCACATCATCGAGCTCTAAGTCCTCCACGCTGCCGGCCGCTGCCGCCAGGCTCAAAATGGTGTCCTGCGCCTTGGCGTGCAGAATCAACCGGGTGGAGTCCGCCTTGGGATCGCAGCCTACGATCAAGATCTTTTGGCCGAGATCGGCCAGTGCTGCAAGCGTGTTTTGCGACGTGGTGGATTTTCCGATGCCACCCTTGCCGTAAAAAGCGATTTGACGCAGAGATGCCATTAACCTTCTCCTTCGTACTCGAATTGTTGCGACTCGGCCGGCACCCTGCGTGATCTTCACGCCTTGCGGTGCCGCCGACCAAATTCCGCTGCAGGTTGGTGGACACTGGCCTTTGCTCTTGTTCGAAGGGGCGTCGTATCCATCAATCACGCTGCTCGAGATGGAGTAAGCAAGGCGCGTGCCATGTCCGTCGTTGACCCGCAACCCATTGTATTCATGCATCAAAGCGAGGCGCGAGGCAGGTGCTGGTGAATGTTCCGAACCCGACATCGGTCGCCCGTGTGTACGGAACGGAACAAGCTCGCCAGGGTTGCGAGCGGCGGCCACGCGCCGCTGGTCGCGGTCATCCTGGGCTAAGGCGATGATTGCACTCGAGGGTGCGCCCCTAGGAATGAAAGTTGCTGCGTTTCAGTGCAGCTCACCCCTTTCAGGCTGATTACCCACAACCGCGAGGCGCATATGCAAATCGGTGTCGAAAGTTCCAGAGCCGTCGAAAACAAGCGGGTCTTCGTCGTCGATAGCGACGAGATCACGCGCGCCATCCTGCAGTTCATGTTGCACGATGAGAACGAGACCCATGAAATCTCGAGCATCGCTCAGGCCTATGACAAAGCCGCTGACTGGAGGCCGGATGTCATCCTGCTCGGCATGCCCATGGTGAACCAGCACGGTCCAGGGATTATCAACGAGCTGCGCGAGCGCATCCCCGGTGTACGCATCGCCGTCATCGCCGACTCGCTGAACGATGCGGCCGCACGGGATTGTCTGAAACTGGGCGCATCATCACTGCTGGCCAAACCGCTGACCATCGAGGCTGTGCGGCGCAAGGTGGATACCCTGCTGGGGCGCCGCACCTCACTCGCCATTGCAGTTCAGATCGCCTGAGGGAAGTCATGGAGGTCGTGTTCTACGAGAAACCGCGCTGCGCGACCAATACGCGCCAGTGCCGCTTGTTGGAAACCGCAGGCCACACCGTGGTGATGCGTAACGTGTTGTCGGAACCCTGGACCGCGGAGCGCGCTGAGCCGCTGCTCATCAGACGTCCCCTCATGGAAATCGGCACCGCACGCATCGCCGGATTCGACCTCCGACGGCTTCGAGAACTGATCGGCCTAGAAGCGCCCGAATCTGCCGGCGGTCTTGAGGGATGCACGCGGGTCCCCGGGGCATGATGCAGTCGGTCGACGACTCGCGTTATGTCGTGGTCGCAACAATCCCCCTGCGGCCTGTCGTAAAGGAAACATGAAGCCGCTCCAGGGAAACGTCGACACGCCGGATTCGCCGCGAAATGAGCCAAGTCTTTGCTTGGCACGGACATTGCTTGTACTTGTGCATGAATGCAAACAGTCACCTCGCCCCATCGCACTTCGAGCTGGTCGGCGGCCAGGCGGCGGTCGACCGGCTCGTCGAATCGTTCTACGACAGGATGGACAAGCTGCCTGAAGCAGCCGGCATTCGCGCACTCCACCCCCCGGACTTGAGCGGCACCAAGGCCGTGTTCAAGAAGTACCTGGCCGAATGGCTGGGCGGGCCGGCCATTTACACCGCGGAACGCGGTCATCCACGGCTGCGCATGCGGCACATGCCGTTTCGCATCGGCTTGGCGGAACGGGACGCGTGGCTGATCTGCATGAGCGGTGCAATGGCGGAAGTCGTCGGATCCCATCGCCTGCGCGAGCTCTTGATGGCGCAGCTCTTCAACACCGCCGCTTGGATGCGTAACGATGACTTTTCGCGCTGAGGCGCCTGAGGCACGGTCGTGAGCGCAGAACTCGCTGGCGGCGATGGCCGAGTCTTAGAGCACGCGGTGGTTCAATACGTCGTATGCAGTTTCGATGACATTCCCAACCGTCGGGCCAAGGCGTTTCAGCTTCTCAAACGCGCGCAAGATGGCGGTGCGACCACCTTTTTCTTCTTTGTCGTGCGCTGGGGCCGGCATGTGTTCGGTTACATCAATCGCTGTCCGCATACCGGCGTCAATCTCGATTGGGAACGGAATCAATTCCTCGATCCCAGCGGCTTGCGGCTTATGTGCGGCAAGCATGGTGCATTGTTCGACATCGGTACCGGCCACTGCATCGATGGACCGTGTAAGGGCAACTCGTTGGAGCCTGTGTCGATCACGGTGATTGACGGCGAGGTGTGCGTGAGCGGCGTCGAACTGATCGAGGACGACGCCGGGGCCGCCGGCCTATTTAACGTTACTCCGCGGCATGCAACAGCCGAAACGCGGCGACCCACGCATCGACCCTAAGTCGACATCCTCGCATCGAGACTCTATGCTCCGTGGTCTCGAATAGCTCGGGCTCCAGGCGGTAGGGTGCAACGAGTGCCCGCACGTCCGCCGCGTCATCGCTCAAATCCACGATTCGTTCATCGATGATGTTGAATTGATGTTGATAGTTGCCGGTGATCGCGCCGCCGAACAAGCGCTGCATGAACAGGGACCCGTACTTGCACGAGCGCGATAGGTCCTCGGGCGGCGCCTCGCCGCGCTCTTCTGCACGTTCCCGCCACTTCATCATGACGAAACGGCGTGCGCGGGTCATTTCCGCTGCGTCCAGCGCCAACAATACGGTGTTCAATCCACGACCTTGCCGTTGACTTGCCGATGATTGCAAGCATGCCCTTCCCTGACCGCACGGGCGCGGCCCTTGACCATGATGGCCGCGCTCTTGCCCGGTGCGCTCGGTGCGGATATCCATTGCTGCAATTTCGCGCTCCCGCAATTCGGACAGGCCGCCTTGTTCGAGGAATTTATCAACAACTCGAAGGTCTGGCTGCATTTCTTGCATGTGTATTCGTAGAGCGGCATTTCAGACTCCTTTGTCGTGTTTGCGACAATCCGTCGGCGAGCGGCACAGCGCCGCGGTGCGCCAATCGATTGAAGCAAGAATGGTGCCGTAAAGACTTGCAAATCATGGGAGGCGACATGAGCACATATATCAAGACCACGCGAGACGGCCGGAGGGTCGAAGTCATGGGAACGGCGGTGTGCCTCGACGGCAAACCCGAGGCGGAGGCACTCGTAGCCGTCATCCAGCACCCTAATTGGCGCGCCATACTCGAAGCGGCACCCGACGCCACGCATATGGCGGGGCGCCTGGCGCTCAATGTAGACGAAGCGGAACAAGCGCAGCTCGCGATGAACGCTGCGCGCGATGTCTATGAAGGCAGCGCGCTGGGCATGGCCGAGCGGACGCGCCAGGCGATCAATGGCATGTTGATGAAACGCGGCGACGAATAGACGGCGAGCACAGGAGCACCCATGGATACCCACATCGTTTGCAACGGCACGCTCTGCAAGGAGGCTGGCGCTTGATACTCACGCTCGAGGTTCCGCTCACGGGCCGGCCCAGCTGCTGGTTCGCCTTCGATGAGGAAGATTTCATCCGCAAAGTGCGGCAGGGCCGACCCGCCGCTCCGGTGATATTCGATGTGAGTACGCCGCGCGAACTGCTCGCGAACGCCGAACGGGCGCCGGTCTCGGGCGAACGTGCACTGAAGGAGGCGCAGGGCCGCGCGTTGACGGCCGCGCACGGAGCGGATGCTACCGTGTATCGCGCCGATTATTTGTTGGCGCCCGCCCATTATCAGACCGAGGCGGTATCCGAGTTCGTCGCCCACGTCGCCGCCGCTGCGCATGGCCTCAAGGCCTGCCGGGTTTATTACGACGAGGAGCAGGCGATGGACGCGCTGCTCCAGGATTCCCTGTACGCCGGCGAGGCCGGGTTCTACGCCCACATGGCGCTGCGCGAGCAGTTGATCGCGCTGGAAGCACTCGCAGACGATTTATGACATGCCGAGGGTGGGCATCGCTATACCGGGCGGTTTTCGTTCGGATTGCGCACCGGCCCCATTCGCTTCAGCCCCTCCTCGAAGGTGATTTGCTGGAAGGCGTCGGTGAACTTGAGCGCCTTGTCGGCGATCGCATCGAGCTTGCCTGCCGTGTCGAGCTTTTTGAGATCGTTGCGCTCGATGTACAGTAGCTCGAGCAATTCGTTGTACACCGTCGCCTCGTCGATGGGGAGCACGTAGAATGGAATACCCCCCATCACGACGCGATACTTCGTGCTGATGTCGATGTTGTTGCAGAACACGAAATATTTGCCGTTCGGGGTCAGGTTCGGTCCGAGCACCTCGGCGACCGATTGCAAATACTCGAAGGACAACAGGTACGCCGCGAAGAACGTGATGGTGGAATCGCCGGATTGACTCACGGCCATCACCTGCTGCACCGCGAGCTCGGGCGGCCGGGCTTCGTCCGCGAGCTTGTCCGCGAATTTTAGCGCGAGATCGCCGCGAAAGCCGAAGCGGCCGGCCGCCTTGGTCGGGGCCTTCAGCAAGGGATTGAGGAGGCGGCCCTCGGTTTCCAATCGCTTGAAACCGGTCTGTTCAATGGCGGTCATCATGATCCTGATCCTCTCGGGTAAGTATTGTGGGTCGTTGCTTTCAATTTGCGGCCTTGCGCAGCGTCGTCGCGGACAGATCCAGCGCGATCAAGGCCGCCACCCACTCCTTGAGCGGGGTCGCGACGCGCTCTATGCCGTAGCGTTCGAGAAAGCGCAGTTCATTGCGAGTCGGCTCCTCGGGCAGCACCGCCCAGTGGCTGCCCGAGGAGCGTTTGATGATCTGCTGCGCGAAGATGCGTTCGAGCTGGGTCGAGAAGCGGCAGCCCAGGAACAGGAAGCTCCGATTGGCGCGCAGCTGCTGGATGGCTTGCGGAATCGGTGTTTGGATGTCGATCTCCGTGAGCACCTCAACGAAGTCCGAGTCGGACACCAGGAAATTGGCGGCCGGCGCTACTGAGCCCAAAGGTTGGTACAGCAACCTGGCCCAAGGCGGGTCCGGCGTTGCAGCCGTCAAATCATCGCGGCGCGAGCCGTCCGAATCGAACCAATGCACCCACTTGCCGAAGTGTTCCGCCTGGCTCACACCTTGAACCGCGCCCCAGCTATCCGCCCGTTCCGCTAGGGCCTGCTGCGGCAGGTCGTCGTACCAGGCATGCACCCACAACGGCAGGCTCGGCAATCCCGCCAGATAACGATGCAGGACGGTGGGAGCCATCCGCGGCGAGAACGCCTCCGTCAGGGCAGACGCCACGGTCTTGCGATGCTTGAAATTCTCGATGAATTGAGCCGCTGCGGTAAGGTTGTTGCGAATCTTGTGCGGCACGCTCGCCTTGGCCGTCAAGCGGGTCACCAGTACATCCGGTGCGGCCGGCAGCTGCGGCGGTTCATCGGACAGGTTGAGCACGCCCGGCCCCGTGTACGGGATCAGGCGGCCGTTCACCAAGCCGGAATGAATCAAAATCAACTGGCCGGCGTCCATGAAGTCAGGCACCCGCGAGCGCGGCGGAAAGACTCTCGAGTTCGCCGCTCGGGATGCGGAATACGCCGCGGCCTCCGGAGAGGGGCTGGTAGGACTCGCCCGCTTTGCCTGACAGGTAATCGAACCACTGTTGCGATGCCACCGTCGCGGGCCGCGAGCCGATGTCGGTCACCTCGCCACTGGGAGAAAATCGCACATGGATCAAAACGTTTACAGCGCTCATTTTCCGTCTCCCTATACGCCGGACGCGAAGCCAAGCAATTCGATGGTGAAATTCTCCGTACCTACGACGGCCTGACAGGCGAGGCGCGACTTCGAGCCGACGCCGACGATGCTGTCGAGCTTCTCGTTTTCGAGCCGCTGCACTTTGGACAGCGTTTTGCGGCCGTCATGAACGAAAATATGGCAGGACCCGCACTTTCCCTCGCCGCCGCATTTGTGCGGTGTTTCGATGCCCGCCGCGAGCATGGATTGAAGAATGGTGGCCCCTTCGCTGGCCTGGATCGCTTGGTTGGACGGCAGTATGGTCATGGTCGGCATATCGAGATTCCCCAAAGGTTGATGGCAGAACGACTAGTAAATGGCGGCGCCCGCACCAACGTTGACCGAGGCGTCTTTCATGGTGGAGACGATGAAGGCAATTTGATCTTCGGTTAGATGACAGTGAAACGGCAGGGCAACCGCACGATCCGCGAGCTTTTCGGTCACCAACACCCGGCCGCGGCGGTTCGCCGGATTGCGGTCGATATAGTGGCGCTGCGTATGCAAGGGGTGACAATAGACGTAAGCATCGATGCGTTCGCGCCGCAGATCCTCCACCACCGCGTCACAGCTCGACTTGGAGAATCGCGTGCCCAGATGCACGAGGTACAAGAACCAATGCGCGGCGTCGACTTCCGGCGCCACATACGGATCCTTGATGCCTTCGAAGGACTTGACGTGCTCGAAGTAGATTCGCTCCACGTATTTGCGGCGCTCGAGGATTTCATCGATGCGCCCAAGCTGCGCCATGCCCAGAGCCGCCGCGAGATCGCTCATCGAGCATTGGTACGGGGCGTGGGCGCTGATCACCAAGGAACCCCGATCCGCCTGCTTGTGGGCGCGGTGATTGCGCAACGCACGGGCCATGTCGGCGTCATCGGTAACCACCATGCCGCCTTCCCCGCAGCACAGTGCCGATGGCTGGGAGAAATCGAACACCGCACAGTCGCCGAAGCCCCCGACGAGCCGTTGCCGATACGACGAGCCGATTGCCTCTGTGGAGTCTTCCAGCAGAGCCAGGCCATGCAGGTCCGATAGTTCCCGCAACGGGCCCCAAGGCGCCGGATGTCCGTTGGTATTGTTGGCGAGGATGGCCTTCGTCTGCGGCGTGATGCGCGCGGCGACCTTGTCCGCCACGATGACTCCGGACCAGTAGTCCACATCGACGAACACCGGTGTGGCGCCGGCCAGGGTGATGGCATGCGCCGTTTCGCGCCAGGAATACGCGGAGGTCAGCACCTCGTCGCCGGACCCGATGCCGTGCGCCTTGAGCGCCAGCAGCATGCCGATCGTGCCGTTGCTTACGGCCACTGCGAACTTTCGGCCTGTGTAGCCCGCGAACGCCTCCTCGAACGCCTCGACCCGCGGACCGTGGGACAGATGGGTCGAACGCAGTGCCTTCGATACCGCCTCGATTTCGGCCTGACTCACGTCCGGATCGGACACGGGTATCCAATCATCGCCCCCGCCGGCCGCGATATCCATGGCAGCATTCATGCCGGCGATCCCAGCCGCGCAAGCACGACCCCGGTCGCCGATCCCGGATCGCGGGTGATGCGCCAACAGTGGTTCCGGCCGTCGACCAGGTACAGGTTGAGGGCCGCCAACTGCCTGAACGGCTCCTCCGGACCCATGTCGGATTCCTCGCAACGCGTCAGCGTTCGCCCGGGAAAGCGGCGCCGGTAGTCCGCCACCGCCTGCGCATCGTCGCCGCCGGCGACGAAAAGCGTTTCGAGTTCCTGGATTTCGATGTCGGTGAACGGCATGTGGATCCGTGTCAGCCCGCGCTCAGCCGCTTCGCTTCCACGGTGATCGGCAAGGTCGTGCCGACGGCCATTTCCGGCAGCTCGAGCTCCCAACCGTTCGCGAGGGTGATTTTGCCGCCCCACATCTCGGGTTTTTCCATGGATACGATGGGCTCTTCCAGATCTTTTTTCGGCACGTAAGCGGACAATTGACCTTCGTAGCTCTTGCGGATCATGATTTTCACAGGTGCCTCATGGGTGGAATGTCATCGGATCGTTTGATTGTCGTGCCGTTTGCCGCTCCAGCTCGTCGAGTACCTCGGGCAGCACACCGATGACTTCGTCGACCTCTCGCTCGGTGTTCTGACGGCCGAGCGAGAAGCGTATCGACGCGAGCGCCGCGGCCGCGGACAAGCCCATCGCCGTCAGCACGTGCGATGGTTTGGTGCCGGCGGCGGAGCAGGCGGCGCCCGCTGAGGCGCAGATACCCAGACGGTCGAGTCGACCGAGGATCAGCTCCGCATCGAGATTGCCGAAACGCAGATTGGTGGTATTCGCGACTCGCGCCGCTCCGGCGCCGTTCACCCGGGCGCACGCTACCCGGGCCAGCACCCCGCGTTCGAGCCGGCCTCGCAGGTTGGCAAGCCGCGCAGGTTCCGCACCCATCGCCGCATCCAGCTCTGCGCAGGCCGCGCCCAGCGCCACGATACCGGCTACATTCTCGGTGCCGCCGCGTCGCCCGCGCTCCTGGTGGCCGAACACCACCGGCGGCAGTCTTAAGCCCTTGCGCACGTAGAGCGCACCGATGCCGGACGGCGCGTGCAACTTGTGTCCGGACAAGGAGAGGAGGTCCACCGCCGTATGGTGCAGATCGATCGGCACTTTGCCGGCTGCCTGCACGGCGTCGGTATGAAAGAGCACGTGGCGCGCGCGGGCCATATCGGCGAGCGTCTCGATCGGAAACAGAACACCGGTTTCATTGTTGGCCCACATGATCGTTGCCAGGGCCGTGTCGGGCCGCAGCAGATCGCCGAACGCCTCGACGTTCAGACGCCCGTCGCCGTCCACCGGAACGTAACTCGTATGTATCCCCCGGCTTTCCAGGTCACGCAGCAGCATGAGGGTCGAGGGATGCTCCACCTCACTGGCAATGATATGGCGGCGATCCGGCTGCGACGCGAGCGCCCCGAGAATGGCGAGGTGATTCGACTCGGTCCCGCCGGCGGTGAAGACGAACTCCGCGGCTGATGCGCCGAACATCGACGCCACCTGCTGCCGCGCTTCCATCAATAGACGCTTTGCGCGGTCGCCTTGACTGTGCTTGCTCGATGGGTTGAGGGGACCCATCGCAAGGCATTTCATGACGGCCTCGAGACAGGCGTTGGACACCGCCGTAGTGGCGTTGTTGTCGAAATAGATCGTGGCACGCACGGATTTCATTGCCAGAATGCCCGTTGCGGATCAGCATTCAGTTGTTCGAGCAGCTCGCCAAGACGCTCGAACTTCGCATGCAGCTGCCACTCGCCGCTGCTGTAATCCTTGCGGTACAGCAGCCAAGGCAGCGCTCCTTGCCCATACTGCACGATGGCGACATCCACCACGCCTCCATCGGGATCAATATTGCGCGAACAACACGGGCTCTTCACGCAGTAGCCATCGTCCATGGAATGCACGCTCGGCGATACGTATCTGTAGCGCTTGCGATTTTCGATGGCCCGCTCGATGCGCCTGCGATCCAGCTCATTCGGATGTGGCAAAGCGGCCAAGGTGACGGTTTGGGAAGCGGTTGCGTTCATGGCAAGAGCTGGCGCGGAACGATTTCCTCTTCGAGACAGCCCACGACGCACAGCTCATGGAATTGCACCAGATACACGGGCGTATTTGACGCCACGTGCGAGCCGACCTGCACGATCTCACCGGGATCGCCGGCGCGCGCCAACAGCGCCCCCGGCGGCCGATTCGGAAACGATCCGTCGTTCAGGAGGTCGATCAGCGCCGTGACCGGCTGGCTCCATTGGAATCGCGGTTCGCGCGGCTCGTTCATGCGCGTCTTCGCTCCGCAGTCCCCGGAAGCTCCGGCAACGCGTCGTCGTCCGCCGCAATCTCCACCCGTTCGAGCTCCTTGCGCTTCATGCCCACCCGGTGTCCCGAGCCGATGAACTCCACGCCGTAAATGTAGAACTGTTGCAGGAACGTGCCGATGTTGACGACATAGCCCTCCTCCCCTTTCACGCACAGCACTTCGCCGATGTCCTTGCCGCAATAAGTGCCGTCATTGCGGATGGTGCGACGCGCGCGAACCTTGGTTCCGAAGTTGAACGCCGGCGGATCGTTGAGCTCCATCGAATCGCTGTCGCGGCTGATGTTGGTCATGGAATGGGCGCTCGTTGTTCCGACATGAGCTTTGGAGCGCCAGGCGGCCGGCTTCGCGTATGAGTTGTGCCCAGGCGCAAGCGCGCCATTTCGCTCACCATGGGATCCACGTCCCCGAGCATTGCCGGCAGCCGGCCATCGACGACACGCGTGGCAACCTCATATCGCACGCGGCAGTCGGGATCGCGCTGCAGGCTGCCCAATTGTTCGGCGGGCAGCCGGCGTGCAACCTCGAGCCGCACCTCCGCATCGGGGTCCGTGGCCATGGGTGGAAGGGACCCGGCACCGATGCGTTGGGCTACGATGCGCCGCACGCCGGCCTCGGCATCGTTCATCATGAGTTCGAGCAAAAGCACGCCTAGGCGGCGTGCGACGACCATGCGGACGTAGTAGTCCTCGTCCGCGCGCATCGCGAACAGATCGCTGCCCTCGACGCGGTGGGCCACCCGGATTCTCACCTCGCGATGCGCGTCGCTCTTGAGCTCGCGTAGATACCGGGGCGGCAGGCGTTGTGCCACGCTCCAGCGGACCGTCTCGTCCTCATCCTTGAGCAACGGCAGCAGATGAAATACGTCCGCATACTTTGCAGCGACCGCGCGCACCTCGAAGTAGGGATGATTCAGGTGGCCGTTGGCAAGTCCGGGATTCCACGCGAAGAACCGGTCGATTCGCCGGGCGTAGCGATCCTGCACGCAGGCGCGTGAGGTAGCGCAGCGCTTCGCCTCCAACAGTGCCCGCTGAGGGCATTCGCGGCAGTCGATGGGTTGACCCTGCCAGTCGCGCGCCTCATCGATATCAGTCGTCATCGCCGGTCCCTCCACGGTCGAGAATCCCCTCGAGCACGCGAACGCCCAGGTGGTCCATCGGATCGAGTTCGAGCAGCTTCATGACTGCAGCCCTCCCCTCCTCCAAATCGCCCAGGCGCATCTGCAGATAGGCATAGCCCTTGAGAGTGAACAAGAAGAAGCGCGGCAATACCGCCTCGTAGCTGCCGAAGTCCGCATCACGCGGACCCACGGCTCGCCAGTCAGCCGCCAAGCAGTTGTCCGCGGCGGCTTTGCGCAAGCACTGGCGCGCGATCTCGAGCGCCTCCGGTAGCCGGTTCTTGTAGAAATAGAATCGATACAGGCCAATCAGCACGGCGGCGTGGTCCGGCGCCGCCGCTTGTGCTTGACGTAGATGCCATTCCGCCACGTGGTCGCGGTGATATGACCGACCGGCCGCCCGCAAATGCTCTTCCGCTTCTCCCGGCAATCCGGCGCCGAGCACCGCAGCAGCCAGGCGGCCCTCGTGGGGCAGCGTGGCCTCGAACGGAGTGGCATGGACGGCGGGTGTCACGGCGCCTTCCTAGTGGCGTCGGCCGATGCTGCCGACCTCGATACTCGCGACTCCCGGCAACGCGTTCTTGCCGTTGCTGCTGCAGCTGCCGCTGGTTGCCTTGGGATCGTGGATCACCAGCCCGGTTTGAGTCGGCGTATCGGCGAAGTCGATGATGACTCCTTGGAGGAGCAGACGGCTCTCTGCCGGCAGGAAAAAGCGCATTCCCTGGTGATCCAAGACTGCATCGGTGGCACGCGGTGCAGGCTCGATGCTGAAATCGCCCGCAAGGCCGGAACACCCGCCCGCCGTCACTACCAGACGAAAGCCGCTCTCCGGTGTCCCGGCCATTCTCAGCATGCGACGAATGAACTTTTCCGCTGCAGCGGTTATGGTCATGTCCATGGTGATTACGCTGCCGGTTGATAGCGCGGCACGCTATTGTCGATGACGCAGGTGTTGTCCACCGGACATACGGCGACGCATTGCGGCTCATCGAAGTGGCCGATGCACTCGGTACACTTCTTGGCGTTAATCACGAACGTCCCGCCTTTCTCGAAGATGGCGACGTTTGGGCATTCTGGCTCACATGCCGAACATCCCGTACATTGCGAAGCGATGATTTTCAATGCCATAGCTTTAGCTCCTCAGGTTCTCATGTCCAAATAAGTCCGCATCCTCACGCAGCGATGTATGCACCCTGGCGAATGTCGGCATCGCCGCGAGCTTCGTGTCGGATATCGCCGCTCTTGACGGCGTCCAGGTAGTTCTTGAACCACGCGATCGCCGACTTCTCGATGAACTCTCCGGCGAATCGATCGACCGGATCGATCCCGGCCTTCTGCAGGTCTGCCTTGGGACAGCCGCCGATCTTCGCGACGAACACCGCATGACAGTCGTTGATGGCGCGAATGACGGTCGCCAAGCTGTCCTCGTCGCCGTAGCCACCCTGACAATACAGATCCACCCGGCGGTGACCGACGAACTTCGCGCCGGCCGTGCTGAGTTCGTACACTTGGAACTCCTTGGCATGGCCGAAGTGTTCGTTGATCAGACCCGAACCCTTGGTGGCGACCGCGACCAGCAATTTGAGATCGCTGTTCTGTGCGGCCAGCGTCGACAGCTCATCCTGTTTGGCGGCCACCTTGGCCTGACGCTCATCTTCAACCTTCGACTGATAGGCCTTGCGCGATTCGGCGTCGTAGGTCACCTCCATCGCCATGATCTTCTCAGTGGTGAATTCCGCGCTTCGATCCTCTCCCAACAAGCCGACGGCGTCGGCGCGGCACTGGCGGCAGTGCCGCATCATGTTCATTTCGCCTTCACAGCTGTCCTGAAGCGCCTTGAGTTCCTGGGCGGTGGGGCCGCGCTGGCCATTGAGTCCGAATACCGTGCCATGCTCGGGGGCGGATATGAGCGGCATGATGTTGTGCAGGAATGCACCCCGCGATTTGACGGCACGGTTGACCTCGACCAGGTGCTTGTCGTTGATCCCGGGAATCATGACCGAGTTGACCTTGCAAAGGATGCCCCGCGCGGTCAGCATCTCCAGGCCCTGCATCTGCCGATCCGTGAGCAACTGCGCCGCCTCCTTGCCGGTGTAGCGCTTGTGCTTCCAAAAGATCCAGGGATAGATGTGCTGACCGACTTCCGCATCCACCATGTTGATGGTGATGGTGACGTGATCGACGTTGAATCGTGCGATCGTATCCACGTGGTCCGGCAATGCCAGGCCGTTGGTCGACAAACACAGCTTGATGTCCGGAGCCGTCTTGGAGATGAGTTCAAAGGTCTTGAAGGTCTTCTCGGGATTCGCGAGGGGATCCCCGGGGCCCGCGATGCCCAGCACCGTCATCTGGGGAATGGTCGAAGCAACGGCGAGCACCTTCTTGGCAGCCTGCTCCGGCGTGAGTTTTTCGCTCACCACTCCCGGACGCGACTCGTTGGCGCAATCGTATTTTCGATTGCAGTAGTTGCATTGAATGTTGCAGGCCGGCGCCACCGCGACGTGCATGCGCGCATAGT
>Ga0187887_10000233_pt1 | contig 57510 bp, 46 predicted proteins | sample June2016WEW_7_10_FD_132977 | JGI IMG/M metagenome (GOLD analysis project Ga0187887, IMG submission 132977) | Peatland microbial communities from SPRUCE experiment site at the Marcell Experimental Forest, Minnesota, USA - June2016WEW_7_10 | ecosystem: Environmental > Terrestrial > Soil >... | reverse complement strand
GGCAGCGCCATTGCGCTCAGGCAAATAAACACCAAGGTGGCGGCACGGCCGATCATGGAGTCTTGTCCAGGTCCCTTAAACGCATTAGTTTTCCCCGAAGGTGTTGGTCTATCGCTACCGCGTCAAGTCGAGGATTGTGCCGCATTTCGCGCCGAAGACAGCCGAACGCATCACGGGTTGCGAACGGCATTATCGTCCGAGAGGGGCACGATGTCGGGCCCTGGCGGGGGGAGCGGCGCCTCCCTTGGCAACACCATTTGCACGCAATCGAGCTCTTGTTCGATGTGAAGGCCGGGATGGTCCGGCGCGCCCGCGATCCACACCGATTCCCCGGCGCTCAGCAGCGCATGGAGTTGCCGTTGCGCCGCGGCGCTTTGCGCTTCCAGGGCCGCGAACGGAGCGACATCGGCGGGATAGCGGCAGGCGGCATCACTGCCGATGGCCAGATGACGGTGAGGTCCGCGCAAGGCGTGCCAAACGGGATTGAGGAATCGCGTGTCGGTGAGCTCGAACATGAGCCCGTCATTCTAGCCGGGGCTTAAGGCGCTTTCAGCACCCCGCGTCGAATCTGATCCCGCTCCATGCTGACGAACAGCGCGCGAAAATTACCCTGCCCGAATCCCTGATCTCCACGGCGCTCGATGATTTCGAAAAAAATGGGTCCAATGAGCGTCTCAGTGAATATTTGCAGCAGGAAACGCCCGTTTGATCCGTCGAGCAGAATGCCGCGTTTCTGGATCTCGCCCACATCGACCCCGTGGCCGGGCACGCGCTCCTCCAGCATCTCGTAGTAGGTCGCGGGCGGCGGCGTCATGAATTTAACCTGGTTTGCCCGCAAGCGGTCCCAGGTGCCCAGGATATCGTCGGTGCGCAGCGCCACGTGTTGGATGCCCTCGCCGCGATATTGCTGGATGAACTCCTGAATCTGATCGATCTGGTCGCTCCCTCCCTCGTATTTGGATTCGTTGATGGGAATGCGGATCTTGCCGCACGGCGAAGCCAGGGCGCGGCTGGTGAGACCGGTGTATTCGCCTTTGATGTCGAAATATTGATGCTCGTGAAAATTGAACACGCGATGGTAAAAATCCTGGAAATAATCCATGCGACCCTTGCCGACGTTGTGCGTGAGATGATCGATTTCCTGAAGACCCGCACCCGCCACGGTCGGCTCGGCGCCCGGTTCCATCACGAAGTCGATGTCGTAAATGCTCGGACCGGTGTGGCGGTCGATGAGGTAGATCAAGCTTCCGCCGACACCCTCGATCGCCGGAATATTGAGTTCCATCGGACCGATCGCGCCTTTGACCTCCTTGGCGCCGGCTGCCAGAGCGTGCGCGAGTGCGCGCGCCGAGTCCTTGACGCGAAACGCCATTGCACAGGCGCTCGGCCCGTGTTCACGCGCGAAGCGCTGCGCGAGACTGTTCGGCTCGGCGTTGACGATGAAATTGATATGGCCCTGACGGTACAGCGAGACGTCCTTGGAGCGGTGCCGGGCGATGCGCTTGAAGCCCATCGCTTCGAACAGCCGTCCTAGGTGTGCGGTATCGGGTGCGGTGTACTCGACGAACTCGAAGCCGTCGGTGCCGAGCGGGTTTTCCAATGGGGTGTCTTGACTGGGCGCGCTCATGGTCGACCTCCTTGCCTGAACAAGATAGAGCGAAATCGGCGGCGATAGTTGCCGCATTTAACCGCTCTCTGTCACGATGACGACAGAATATGCCAAAAGATACTTCAAGATCGGAGAAAGGCGCCATGCAATTAGGCGCGCCCGATCATCGCATCCTGCGGGAGCTCGCCCGCGACGGGCGGCTGTCGAACGTCGAGTTGGCTCGGCGGGTCCGCATGTCGGAGTCCGCGTGTCTGCGGCGGGCCAGGGCCCTCGAGGACATGGGAGCCATCGCGGGCTATCGGGCGACGATCAACCCGCGTGCTTACGGCAAGGTGGAGCTTCCGACGGTGCGCGACGTGGTCACCTGCCTGTCGTTGCGAACCTACAAGACGGCCAGTGATGTCGGTCCGGGGATTTGAGCGATAATGCTACGGTCAAGTCGTGCCGGATATGGCAATTCAACCGGGGGCGCGCCATGTGCAGAAACATCCGAACGCTGTTCAACTTCGAGCCGCCGGTGACCGACTCGGAGATCCACGCAGCCTCCCTCCAGTTCGTCCGCAAGATCAGCGGCTTCGCCAAGCCGTCCAAGCCGAACGAGGCGGCCTTCGCCCTGGCCGTGGAACAGATCGCCGCCGCATCGCGCACCCTCCTCGCCGCACTCGAAACGCACGCTCCCGCCAAGAGCCGCGAAGAGGAAGCAACCAAGGCGAAGGCGCGCGCGGCGCTCAGATTCACTGCCGTGAACTCGTAGACCGACGGGCCCGCGGCAGACTGAATGTCCGTCCGTATCGTGCGCCTGGGCTCACCGCGATCTGCGGACGAGGGACTGCGCCTCGGCACCGTGCGGCGCCCGCCGCGCGGGGTGCCGAAAGCAGAATTTTCGCGGCGTAACTTCTACGACGTTTGGCTCCCTATCCTGTCGCCGAGCAGCGCCCTGGTTGATGCGGCGCGGTCGGCAACCGATGCCGCGGCGTGGCGCCGCTTCGTGCGCAAGTACCGCTCCGAAATGAGCGAGCCCGATGCATCGCGCACGCTCGACCTTCTCGCCGCGATGTCTCATCCGGCGAATTTTTCAGTGGGTTGTTATTGTGCGGACGAGGCGCGTTGCCATCGCAGCATCCTGCAGGAATTGTTGCTCGAGCGAGGAGCAAAGCTCGAGCCGCCGGTGCCGGCATCCCACCGCTGCGCGTTTTGACCGTACACTACGGCGCAGACAATTGGATCGAGACGAGAACCACACCGATGAGGGCTTTTTTGACATGCATCCGAGGCCGATAAACGGCACGGCCCGGAGCCTCTGCGCCGGCTTGTGCTCCTGCATCCTGCTGCAACCGACATTCGCCGCCTCGCCTTCCGATGAGACCCGCACGCCCATCAAACACCTGGTGGTGATCATCGGCGAGAACCGCGCCTTCGACCATGTGTTCGCCACCTACCAACCCATACCGGGTGAGCGGGTTTGGAATCTTCTCTCGCAGGGCATCGTGACCGCGGACGGCGCCCCCGGACCCAACTTTGCCAAGGCGGAGCAGCAGACTGCACCCGATCCCGCCACGGATGCCTTCCTGCTGGGACCCGCCAAGAAGCCCTTTCCGAACCATGCGCTGCCGCCCCCCCTGGTGGGCGGCCCAAAAGAGTCGTACATCGAGGGCAACAACCTGCAGCTCGCGAAGCATTCCGAGAACGGGCTGCCGGATGATTATTATCGGTATCTCGTGTCCGGAGGAACCGGGCTTGCACCCAAGACGACTGACACGCGCATCGATCATGCGGACTCGCTGCCGGCCGGCCCGTTCCAACTGACGAACGGCAAGACCCTGACCTATGACGACTATTCGGCGAGCCCCGCGCACCGCTTCTATCAGATGTGGCAGCAGCTCGACTGCAATGTCGACCATGCCAGTCCCGACCGCCCATCCGGCTGCGACGGGCAGCTGTTCGCCTGGGTCGCTGTCACCGTCGGGCACGGCTCCAACGGCCTTGAGCCCGCGCCAAATTTCAGCACCCACTATGCGCCGGACGCCACGACCACGGGCGAGGGCTCCGAAGCACTCGGCTTTTACAACGTCCAGCACGGCGACGCGCCCTATTTCAAGCAGCTCGCGGACCAATTCGCGATGAGCGACAACTATCACCAAGCGGTGAATGGCGGCACGGGCGTCAATCACCTCGTGCTCGGGCATGGCGATCTCATTTGGTACAGCGACGGTGCGGGCCATCCGCTCGTGCCCCCTCACGACGTGACTGTGGCGGCCGGCACCCCGAACGAGGGCAAGGTCGACGAGATCGAGAACCCGAATCCCGCGCCGGGAACCGACAACTGGTACGTCCAGGACGGATTCGGCGGCGGGTCCGGCGGCAAACCTTCGTTCGGCGGCGGCTCCTACACCAATTGCGCCGATCTCGCGCAGCCGGGCGTTGGCGCCATCGTGAAGTATCTGCAATCGCTGCCGCGACCGATCGCGCCACACTGCGAGGCGGGCCATTACTATCTGCTCAACAACTACAATCCCGGCTATTTCGGCGACGGCAGCAACGCCTTTACCGACAACAATCCGCATAACACGGTGTTCACCGTCCCCCCCACTTCGACCCGCAGCATCGCAGATGCGCTCCTGGCGAAGCGCATCTCCTGGAAATACTACGGCGATCAGTGGAACAACTACCTGTCGGATCCCTATCAGCTCAGTTACAAGGCGATCGGCTCGAAGACCGACGAGTACTGCCCCATCTGCAATCCCTTTCAGTACGATACGTCGATCATGACGCATCCCGAGATTCGCCTGGCGCATCTCAAGGACACCATCGACCTCTACCGGGACATCGCCCGCGGCACATTGCCCGCCGTATCGTTCGTCAAACCGAGCGGGTTGGTCGACGGTCATCCCGCCGACTCGAAGCTGGACCTGTTCGAGGGGTTCTCCAAGAAAATCGTGGATGCCATCCGCGCGAATCCCAAGCTCTGGAAGGACACCGCGATTCTCATCACCTTCGACGAGGGCGGCGGTTACTACGACTCGGGCTACGTCCAGCCGCTCGATTTCTTCGGCGATGGACCGCGCGTCCCGCTCATCGTGGTGTCGCCTTACACGAAGGCGGGACACATCTCGCACGAGTACACGGATCATGTGTCGATTCTGAAATTCATCGAGCGAAACTGGGGCGTGGCCCCGGTGACGCATCGTAGCCGCGACAACCTGCCAAACCCGGTGCCGGAGGCATCCAATCCCTACGTCCCGGTGAACTCGCCCGCCATCGGCGATCTGTTCGATCTTTTCGAATTCCGGCACTGATAGCGGCCGACATGGGCGCAACGGGCGGCGAAACCATGTCCGCGGGCAACGTCGGCGAGGGGTCCAATCTCGCCCCGGTGCTTTCAGCGCCGAGCCACTCCTCGTCGCTCGAGGAGATTTCGCAATTCATTCGCTCACACTACGGCGTTGCGGGCACTCTCGCCAAGCTCGGGTCCGAGCGCGACGAGAATTACTGCATCTCACTCATCAACGGCGACCAGCGCCTCTTCAAGCTGACGCATGCCTTGGAGGATCCTGCGCTCGTCGATTTTCAGACCCAGGCGCTCATGCATCTCGCGCGAGTGGCGCCGGATCTGCCGCTGCCACGCCTGATCCCCTCGCTCTCGGGCGACATCCAGACCAGCGCCGTGGGCTCGGACGGGCGCACGCGGCGGGCTCGGATGTTCACCTTCCTCGCAGGAGCGCCGCTCAGCGGCTTCCCCCGCAGCGCCGCCCAGGCCGGCGGCCTCGGCATGCTCGCGGGGCAGCTCGATGCCGCGCTCGCGAGCTTCCATCACCCGGCCGCGGGTCACGAGTTTCTGTGGGATATCCAGCATGCCCTGCGCACACGGGAATTGTTGACGCATACGCGGTCCGCGGCGGACCGGGAGCTCTGTGAACGCACCCTCGGCCGCTTCGAGCGCGGCTTGGCGCGCGAGCTCGCCAGCTTCCGAACCCAGGTGATTCACAACGACTTGAATCCGCACAACCTGCTCGTCGATCCGATGCACCCGGACGAGCTGACCGGCATCATCGATTTTGGCGACATGGTGCTTGCGCCCTTGATCGACGAGGTGGCCGTGGCCTCGGCATACCTGTTGACGGCGAGCGCGGCTGCGCTTGGGACCGTGCCGGAATTCGTGGCGGCTTATCACTCGATCGTCCCGCTCCGTGCCGAGGAGATCGCCGCACTTCCCCAATTGATCGCGTTGCGCCACGCTATCACCATCTTGATCACCAACTGGCGCGCGGCCAGATATCCGGACAATCGTGACTACATCCTCAGGAATCAGCACCATGCCATCGCCGGAATTCAAAAACTGTGCTCACTCGCCGAATCCGCCGCGCATGAGCGGCTGCTCGGCGCCTGCGCAAAGGTGAGACCATGAGCTCGGACCCCGTCATGATCAATGCCTTCGACCCAAGCCGTGCGAACGAGCTGCCGGAGAACGAGCAGGCCTTGCTGGCCCACCGGCAACGGGTCTTGGGCCCCGCGTATCGACTCTTCTACGAACACCCCGTGCATTTTGTCCGCGGTGAAGGTGTGTGGTTGTACGACGCCGAAGGGGCCGCGTATCTCGATGCCTACAACAACGTGCCGTCGGTCGGACATTGTCATCCCCGGGTGGTGGAGGCGATCGCACGTCAGGCAAGTCAGCTCAATACGCACACACGCTATCTGCACGCCGGCATATTGGATTACTCGGACATGTTGCTCGCGACGTTTCCCGGCGAGCTCAGCCAGGTGATGTACGCCTGCACCGGGAGCGAGGCGAACGATCTGGCGGTTAGAGTGGCCCGGCAGTTCACCGGGGGCACCGGATTCATCGTCACGCGTCTCGCCTACCACGGGGTCACCGACACGATCGCCGCCATGTCGCCCTCGCTCGGCGCGCACGTGGTGCTCGGACCCCACGTGCGCGTCGTGCCCGCTCCGGCCGGGATGGGCGGCGCCCACGTCGGGCGAGATTTTGCCGCCGGAGTCGCGGCGGCGCTCGATGACATGGCCCACCAAGGCATCAAGCCCGCCGGTCTCATCGTCGATACCATCTTCTCGAGCGACGGGGTGTTTGCCGATCCACCGGGGTTCCTGCAAGAAGCGGTCGCCGCGGTTCGGCGGGCCGGGGGCGTGTTCATCGCGGACGAAGTGCAGCCTGGTTTCGGGCGAACCGGGGACGCGATGTGGGGATTTCAGCGTCACTCGCTCGTGCCGGATATCGTGACCCTGGGCAAGCCCATGGGCAATGGTTATCCTGTCGCCGCCATGGTGACAAAGCCCGAGGTGCTCGCTCCCTTCGGCGCCCAGTGCCGCTACTTCAATACCTTCGGGGGCAGCCCGGTGGCCATGGCGGCGGCGCGCGCCGTGCTCGAGATCATCAGCGAGGAAAGGCTGCGCGAGCGCGCTCAGGAGACCGGCGTCTATTTGCGCCGCGGGCTCGCCGCTCTCGGCGACCGGTTCGAGGCGATCGGCGATGTGCGCGGAGCCGGGCTATTCATCGGCGTGGAACTCGTCAGCGACCGAGCGGCCGGGTTGCCTGCCACTCGGTTGGCCGCCGATCTCGTCAACGAGCTACGCCGTCGCCGCGTGCTCATCAGTGCGGCCGGGCCAGGCGCGAATGTGCTCAAGATACGACCGCCACTGCCGTTCGGCCGCGCGGAAGCGGATGTATTCCTGGAGGCGCTCGAGGCGAGCCTCGCTCATTTGCCGGTCACTGCGTGAGCGTTCGCCGCAATGCGTCCTGCCACCCCGCGATCGCCTCGGTGCGGCGCGCAGCGGTCATCTTGGGCGCGAACGCGGCGCCTCTTGTCCAGGTCGCCGCCACCGCGTCCAAGTCCTTCCACACGCCCGTCGCGAGGCCCGCAAGGAAGGCCGCGCCGAGCGCGGTCGTCTCGAGCTCGGTCGGGCGCTCGACGCGCGCATCGAGCACATCGGCCAGGAACTGGCAGAACCAGTCATTGGAGGCCATGCCGCCGTCGACCCGGATGGTGGCCGCCCGCACGGCGCCATCTCTCGCCATCGCAGAGGCCAGATCGAGCGTCTGATACGCCACCGACTCGAGTGCGGCGCGCGCGAGGTGCGCGCCCGAGGAGTCGAGCGTGAGGCCGCAGATGAGTCCACGCGCATTGGGATCCCAGTGCGGGGCACCGAGCCCGACGAACGCGGGGACCAGGTAGACGCCGTGATTTTCGGGCACTCGCTCGGCAAGGGCAGCGGTCTCCGAGGCCTTCTCCACCAAACGCAGTCCGTCCCGGAGCCATTTGATCGCGGCGCCGGCAACGAAGATCGAGCCTTCAATGGCGTAGGTGGTATGCCCCTTGATGCGGTACGCCGGCGTCGTCAGCATTCGGTTGCGCGATTCCACCGGCGAGTCGCCGGTGTTGAGCAACATGAAGCAACCCGTGCCGTAGGTCGATTTGACCATGCCGGGCTCGAAGCATGCCTGCCCCACGAGCGCCGCCTGCTGATCGCCCGCGATGCCGGCGATCGGGATCGGATGCTCGAACAGACCCTCTGCGGTGTTTCCGTAGATCTCGCTCGAGTCCCGGACCTCCGGAAGCAGCGCGCGCGGAACGCGGATCAGCCGCAATAATTCGTCATCCCATTGCTCCCGGTGAATGTCGAACAACAGCGTGCGCGACGCGTTGGTCACATCGGTCGCGTGCGTTCGACCGCCGGTCAGGCGCCAGAGCAGGAAACTGTCGATGGTGCCGAAGGCGAGCTCTCCGCGCTCGGCGCGGCCGCGCGCGCCCGGCACGTTGTCGAGCAGCCAGGCGACTTTGGTGCCCGAGAAATACGGGTCGAGCAGCAAGCCGGTCTTCTGCCGGACCAGGTTTTCGGCACCGTCGCGCTTCAAGTTCGCACACACCTCGGCCGTGCGCCGGTCCTGCCAGACGATGGCCCGGTGAATCGGCACGCCGGTACTGCGATCCCATACCACCGCGGTCTCGCGCTGATTGGTGATGCCGATGGCCGCCACGCCGCGGGCGCCCACGCCCGATCGAGCGAGCGCTTCACGGGCAGTCGCCAGCGTGTCGCGCCAGATGTCCTCGGCATCGTGCTCCACCCAGCCGGCCGCGGGATAGTGCTGCTGAAATTCGCGCTGCGCCACGGAAATGTTCTTGGCCTCATCGCTGAACACGATGCTGCGTGTCGAAGTCGTGCCCTGATCGATGGCGAGAATGTGACGAGCTCGATTCATGGTCTGATCCCCCCATTGCCCGCGCGCGCTTGCCGGCGCGCGGGTAAAAACGGCCGAATCGCCCCCTGGTAGAGAGCGCCGCCGACGACGCCGCCGAGTAGCGGACCGGCGATCGGCACCCACCAGTAATTCTGGGGAGCGGGCAAGGCTTGCGCACCCCATCCGGCCAGGTAGCAGAACAGTCGCGGCCCGAAGTCGCGCGCCGGGTTGATGGGCCACGCCTCCAGATACCCTGCGCATGCGCCGATGGTCGCGACCAGCAGGCCGATCAGCAGAGCACCCGCGTTGGCCGCCGGCGCCAGTGTGTTGAATTCCTCCGTGATTGCGAACACGCCGAGAACCAAAATGCCGGTGAGCACGATCTCGTCCATGAATGCATGGAGGGGGGTGATGGCGAGACCGGGATGCGTGAAGAATACTCCCGCAGCACCGCCATCGAGGTTGCGGCTGAGATGATGCAGCGCGTTGTAGTGATCGATGACCGGGGAGAACAGCAGATACACCATGGCCGCCCCAAGGAACGCGCCCAAGACCTGGGCTGCGGCGTACGGCAATATCTTGGCGCGCGGAAACCCGCGATACAACGCCAGCGCGAGGGTTACGGCGGGATTGGCGTGCGTGCCCGACACCGCCCCGGTCACATGGATCGCGAGGGTCACCGCCAGTCCCCAGGCGATGCAAACACCCCAGTAGGCTTGGGCGTACGGGCTCGGATCGTAGAGCACGTACATCGCGGCCGCCGAATCGCCCAGCGCCAGGATGATGAAAGTGGCCATGCACTCGGATAGGAGCTCCCCGCCGCGTGCTTTCGCGACAGCCGCGCCACTACCGGTGATTTCGCTCCCCATGCTGCTTCAGCGACGCGCAACCGGGCAGCGATCTCGCCCCCAAAACCGACCGCGCCGGCGCCGCTCCTCGATTGTTATGGTCTGATTTCAGCCTAACCCGCGCCCCGGGCCTTCGCAAGCAGCTCCCCTGTCAGCGCAACCCGGACACTCGATCGCGTTCCGAGATTCTGGTGTCCGGTCCGGAAGCGCCCATACTCCTGCCACCAGGGCAGCAGAGAGCCTGATCACGCCGAGAATGACCATGAACCGACTACCCTTAGTGGTTGCAATCACCGGCAGTGTGCTCGGAACCTCGACCGTGCTTGCCGCCGATCCCGCGCATTCGTTTTCCGCCAAGCGGCAGTTCGCGAGCCAGGTCGTGAGCTGCATGCGCAAGCGCATGGCCAGCGACAAGTACATCTCGTACAACCAGGCTGCCAAGATCTGCAAGGATGAGGTGACGAAACAGCTCGACGGCGCGGATGCCGGACCGCTGGTGGCTGCCGACTCGAAACCCTGAGCCTGGCCGGGGAGACGCGCTGCGCTCGGGGAGACGCGCTCCGCCCGCCGAGACAATCCGTTAACATGGGACGCATGCGCGTCGTCACCTACAACGTCAACGGCATCAGCGCCCGCCTTCCGAACTTCCTGCGCTGGCTGAAGGAAACCAGCCCGGACATCGTTTGTCTGCAAGAGCTCAAGGCGCCTCAAGATAAGTTTCCCGAGGCCGAGATTCGTCAACTCGACTATGGCGTGGTCTGGCACGGCCAGAAAAGCTGGAACGGGGTCGCCATCCTCACGCGAAACGCCGAGCCGGTCGAGGTCCGGCGAGTACTCCCGGGCGATCCCGAAGATGAGCACAGCCGCTACATAGAAGCCATGGTGAACGGCCTTCTCATCGGATGCCTGTATCTGCCGAACGGCAATCCGGCGCCGGGACCCAAATTCGATTACAAGCTCCGGTGGCTCGCACGGTTCCTGACGCACGCCGCCACGTTAGTGTCCAGCACATCGCCGGTCGTGCTCGCGGGAGACTACAACGTGATTCCCACGGAGCGCGACGTGTACAAGCCGGAACGTTGGGTCGATGACGCGTTGTTCCGCGTCGAAGTACGCCAGGCGTTTGCTGAACTGCTGCAGCAAGGATGGACGGATGCGGTTCGATTTTTGCATCCCGACCAGACGATTTATACGTTTTGGGATTTCTTTCGCAACGCCTACGGTCGCAATGCCGGGCTTCGCATCGACCATCTGTTGTTGAACGCGCCTGCTGCGGCGCGTCTCAAGGCCGCCGGGGTCGAGCGCGAAGTGCGCGGTTGGGAGAAGCCCAGCGATCATGCGCCTACCTGGGTGGAGCTGAGCGACACTTGAGAAGAGCGACACCTGAGAAGCTTGTGGCGCATGCCGGATCTCCGGCTGCGTTGCCCCTGTGACCGGGAGCAGTCTCGCGCCCACTATCTATATAGCCCGCGCGCCGGTAGACCGGTCAAGACACAAAACCAACCAGTTTTTTCAGAAATGTCGCGGAGCGGCTGGGTACGCACTTTCTGTTCATTTCCGCAGGTATTATTGCGCCATGCGACCCCGTGCGGGCGAATCTGAATACAGCTGCGACTTCCCCGCGTGAACTCCCCCATCCACGACGTCTCGGACACTGCCTTCTGGGTCGCGTACCACCGCGCGCTCGAGAGCGCTCGTCCCGACGCGCTGTTTCAGGATCCGTTGGCAGCGCGGCTCGCCGGAGAGCGCGGCCGGCGCATTTCCGATGCCATGCCCACATCGCGAATCGTCGCGTGGACCGTCGCGTTGCGCACTCGCATCATCGACGATTACATCGCCTCCGCCCTGCGAACGGGGATCGACACCGTGTTGTGCCTTGGTGCCGGACTCGATGCTCGCCCCTATCGAATGGCGCTGCCGCCCGAGCTCAAGTGGATCGAGGCCGATTATGCGCACGTGATCGACTACAAAGAAGAGCTGCTGCGCCAGGAGACTCCGGCGTGCCGCCTAGAGCGCGTGAAAATCGACCTCGCGAATGCGGCCGAGCGGCAGCAATTGTTGGAGCGTGTCGATGCCGAATCGGTCGGAATCCTCGTGCTGACCGAAGGCGTGATTCCTTATCTGGCCAACGACGATGCGGCCTCCCTCGCCGACGCTTTGCGCTCGATGCGCCGTGCGCGGCTCTGGATCGTGGATTATCTGTCCGCCCAAGCCGTCGCGTTCCGCCGCCGCGAGGGGGTGCGACGCGCGATGCAAAACGCGCCCTTCAAATTCGCGCCCGGCGACTGGTTCGCGTTCTTTGCCCGGCATGGCTGGCGTGTTAAAGAGATCCATTACTATCCGGAGCAAGCGGCTCGCTACGCTCGACCCATGCCGTTGCCGGTGCCAGCCAGACTGATGCTCTCGATGTCCCACCTCTGGATGAGCGCGAAGCGCCGCGAAGAATTACGCAGGTTCGGCGGGTATGCGATGCTCGAGCCCGTGGTTTAAGGGTAGCTCGGCCGGATCAATTTCTATTATTGTTGGTGCCCCGGCACAACAGGCCGCGGCGGCAGGGCCTTAGACCTCGTCGGTCCAGACCCGGAAGACCTCCAAATAGTTCAGCCCGAAGGCCGTACTGATCGCGACATCCGCCGCGTCGCGTCCGCGCGCGATCAAAATCCGGCCGATGCGGCGTTGATTGTTGCGCGGATCGAAGGTATGCCAGGCGCCACCGATGTATGCCTCGAGCCAACCGGCGAAATCCATGGGTGCATCGGGGAGGGTCACGCCGATGTCGCCGAGGTAACCGGTGCAGTAGCGCGCCGGAATGTTGAGGCAGCGGAGCAGCGTGATCGCGAGGTGCGCATAGTCGCGGCACACGCCCTGGCGCTCGGTGAACGCCTCCGAGGCGGTCTTGGTCGGCCGCGCAAAGTGATAGCCGAACGCGATGTGCTGGTGCGCGAAGTCGCATACGGCCTGCACTCGCGCCCATCCTGGCTCGAGATGGCCGAACAGGCGCCACGCATCGGACATGAGCCGCTCGGTCTCGCAGTAGCGGCTGCCCAGCAAAAAAACCAACGCTTCGTGGGGCAGCGTCTCGACCGGATCCTCCTGGGCATGCGGATAGAAGGGGTCGGGCAGACCCGTGTCGCGGATCAAGGCGTCGGCGGTAATCCGGATGCCTCCCGCCGGCGCGACGATCCGGGTGCAGGTATTGCCAAATGCGTCGGCATAGGTGTCCTGAGGAACCTGCGGATCGGTGATCATGCGGTCGGGCTGCAACAAGTCGGCGCTGCGCGTGTGATGGGCGTGCAGCATGAGAATCATCGGCACCGGCTGCGAACAGGTGTAGACCATCTCGTATCCAAACCGAATTTTCATGCGAAGCGTCCAGGGTTAGCCGCGTTGATGCGTCGAGCCTCGGCCTTTATGGCATCGCGTGCGAACAGGCCGCGTAGGACTAGCGAGCCTTCTGGCGTAGGCGTCGCTCGGAATACGCGGCGCGGCAAAAAAATGCGAGATTTCTCCACGGTCGCCTTGGCTTTCAAAGACAATGGGCGGTCTCGCGACGAGATCGTCCATGAAAACATTTCACTGTACCCACTGCCAGAATCTGATCTTCTTCGAGAATGTACGCTGTCTGAACTGCGACCGCTCGCTCGCGTTCCTGCCGGACCGCGGCCTCATGGCGGCGCTCACCCAGAGTCCCGACGGACTCTGGCGGTCGGAGCTTTCGGACGGTGAATCGCGGGGCTATCGCCTGTGCGCAAACTACAATGGGGTAAGCGTCTGCAACTGGGTAATACCCGCCGACGATCCGAGCGACTTCTGCCGCTCCTGCCGCCTCAACCGGGTGATTCCCGACCTTTCCAGTGAGCGCAACGTCGTCGCCTGGTTCCGGCTGGAGGTTGCCAAACGCCGCATGTTGTACACCTTGCTGGGTTTCGGACTGCCGGTCGTCCCGAAGGACGTCGATGAGGCGCAAGGACTCGCGTTCGAGTTCCTCGAGGACTACTCCGACGGCGACGCCAAGCGCGTGCTGACCGGCCACGACAACGGATTGATCACTCTGAACGTCGCGGAAGCCGACGACGTGCACCGAGAGAAGGAGCGCACGCTCCAAAAGGAACCCTACCGCACTCTTTTAGGGCACTTTCGCCACGAGATCGGCCATTACTATTGGGACCGGCTGATCGCGGACGGTCCCTTGATGGAGCCCTTCCGCGCAACGTTCGGCGACGAGCGCGCCGACTACCAGGCGGCCCTGCAACGACATTATCGGGACGGTCCGCCGCAGTACTGGGAACGCAACTTCATCAGCGCCTATGCCACCATGCACCCGTGGGAAGACTGGGCGGAATCCTGGGCGCACTACATGCATATGGTGGACGCGCTGGAGACTGCCGGCGCCACCGGCCTCGCCCTGCGGCCCCAGCGCAGCGACGAGCCGCGCATGCAGCCGCCGCCGGACCCTTTGAACCCGAGTCAGCGCGACTTCGACTCGATGATCGAGTCGTGGCTGTCGCTGACTTATGTGTTGAACAATTTGAGCCGCGGGCTGGGACTGCCCGACAGCTACCCGTTCGTGCTGTCGCTGCCGGCGACCGGCAAGCTGCGCTTCATTCACGACACCATTGACCAGCGGGAACTGGGGAGATAACGCATGTCGATCCACGTCGCCCTCAATCACGTCATGCACTATCGGTATGACCGGCAGGTCGTGCTCGGACCGCAGATCATCCGTCTGCGCCCCGCCCCGCATTGCCGCACCCGGATCCTGTCCTATTCGCTGAAGATCGTGCCCGCCGAGCATTTCATCAACTGGCAGCAAGACCCCCAGTCGAACTACCTCGCCCGCGTGGTGTTCCCGAAACCGACCCAGGAGCTGCGCATCGAGGTGGATCTCGTCGCCGAGATGGCCGTGCTCAATCCGTTCGACTTCTTCCTCGAGGACTACGCGCAAAAATTCCCGTTCCGCTACGCGCCGAGCGAGGAGCACGGACTCGCACCGTTTCGCATCACGGGGCCTGCGACGCCCAGGTTGACGAGATATCTCGCGGGCATATCGCGGGAGCCGCAGGCCACGGTGGATTTCCTGGTGGAGCTGAACCGCCGCCTCGCGGCGGAAGTGAAGTATGTGATCCGAATGGAGCCGGGCGTGCAATCACCGGACGAGACGCTCGAGAAGCGTTCGGGGTCATGCCGCGATTCGGCGGAACTCCTGGTGCAGATCCTGCGCCATCTCGGTTTCGCCGCACGATTCGTTTCCGGCTACCTCATCCAGCTCACCGCGGACTTGAAGCCTCTCGAGGGCCCGGCCGGGCCCAGCCAGGACTTCACCGACCTGCATGCCTGGTGCGAAGTGTATCTGCCGGGGGCCGGATGGATCGGTCTCGACGCGACCTCGGGACTGCTCACCGGCGAAGGCCACATTCCGCTCGCGTGCACACCCGAGCCGCAATCCGCGGCGCCGCTCACCGGCATCGTCGAGCCCTGCGAGACCACCTTCGAGTATCTGATGAAAGTCGCGCGCATCTGGGAGGCGCCGCGCGTGACCAAGCCCTATACGGAGGATCAATGGCAGGCCATCGATGCCTTGGGTAAGCGGGTGGACCAGAGTCTGATCGTGGACGATGTGCGTCTGACCATGGGCGGTGAACCCACGTTCGTGTCGAGCGAGGATTCGCTATCGCCTGAATGGAACACCGCGGCGCTCGGCGATAACAAACGCAGCATCGCGTCCCAGCTGTTCCGGCGACTGAAAGAGCGCTACGCGCCCCACGGAATCACGCATTTCGGCCAGGGAAAATGGTATCCCGGCGAGCCCTTGCCGCGCTGGTCGCTCAACTGCTTCTGGCGCAAGGACGGCGAAGCGATCTGGCGCGACGCGGCGCTCAACGCCGACGAAAGCCGCGATTATCCAGGCGCTGCGGGCAACGCATCGCGGCTGCTGCTCGAGGTTGCGCGACGCCTCGGCATCGGCGAGGACCACGTATTCGGAGCGTTCGAAGACCCGCTCTACTATCTCTGGCGCGAACGCAAACTTCCCGCCAATGTCGATCTATCGACCGCGACGCTCACCGATCCCAAGGAGCGCGAGCGTCTCGCGCGCATCCTCGACAGCACCCTCGATGAGCCGGCCGGGTATGTGTTGCCGCTTGCCAAAAATACCGACGATTCCCCCTGGCAAAGCGGGCCCTGGCTGCTGCGCAGCGAGCGCTGCTACCTCATCCCCGGCGATTCGCCGCTGGGCTTTCGGCTGCCGCTCGATTCGCTGCCGTGGGTGCGGCCCGCCGATTTCCCGCACGTGTACCCTCCCGACCCGAACCAATCCTTCGAGGCGCTGGCGAAGCCGACGCTGGAAGATTCCACACGGGATCGCGAGCAAAGCGACCGCCGCACCGACGCCGCCATCGCGCGGGCCGCCGGCATTGACGCCGCTGCCGGCGAGACCGCCGCCGGCGGCAGCGCAGCTGCGGATGCGCGCGCCCTTGCCGCACGGTTGACGCCGCCGCAGAGCACCGTTCGCACCTCGATGTGCGCGCAGCAACGCGACGGTGTGCTGTACGTCTTTATGCCTCCGGCGCGATGCCTGGAGGATTATCTCGAGCTCATCGGCGCGGTCGAGTCGAGCGCGGCGTTGCTGCACCAACCGGTGATCATCGAGGGCTATGAGCCGCCGGCCGATCCGCGCCTGGTCAATTTCAAGGTCACGCCCGATCCGGGTGTGATCGAGGTCAACGTGCAGCCGAGCGCCCGCTGGGACGAGCTCGCAGCCCACACGCTTGAGCTTTACGAAGACGCCGCTACCTGCAAGCTGCGCTCCGAAAAATTCATGATCGACGGCCGGCACGTCGGCACCGGGGGCGGCAATCACATCGTGATGGGGGGAGCCACGCCGCAGGATTCCCCGTTCTTGAGGCGTCCGGATCTGCTGCGAAGCCTGATTTCCTATTGGCACAACCATCCCTCGCTGTCGTATCTGTTTTCGGGCCTGTTCATCGGGCCGACCTCGCAGGCGCCGCGCGTCGACGAGGCGCGCAACGATTCGCTCTATGAACTCGAGATCGCCTTCGGCCAGTTCCCGGCACCGGGGGCTTCCGTGCCCCCCTGGCTTCTCGACCGGCTGCTGCGCAATTTATTGATCGATGTAACCGGCAACACGCACCGCGCCGAATTCTGCATCGACAAGCTGTACTCTCCCGACTCGAGCAGCGGACGGCTTGGGCTGGTCGAGATGCGGGCGTTTGAGATGCCGCCGCATCCGCGCATGAGCCTCGTTCAGCAGGTGCTGCTGCGATCACTGGTGGCGCGTTTTTGGCGCGAGCCCTACGCACCCCGGCGTCTGGTGCGGTGGGGAACCGCGCTTCACGACCGGTTCCTGCTGCCGCACTTCGTGCGCACGGACTTCGAGGATGTGCTCGCCGAACAGGCGCAGGCCGGCTTCGATCTGAAGCTCGAGTGGTTTGCGCCGCACTTCGAATTCAGGTTTCCGAAGCTCGGAGACCTCGAGCTCTCCTGCGGGTCGCTCGAGTTGCGGCAGGCGCTCGAGCCCTGGCATGTCATGGGCGAAGAGGGAACCGGAGGCGGCACGGTGCGCTACGTGGACTCCTCGGTGGAGCGGCTCCAGGTGAAGGCCTCGGGGCTCGCACCCGATCGCTACGCCGTCACCTGCAACGGCCGCACGATCCCGCTGCGACCCACGAGCCGTGCGGGAGAGTTCGTGGCGGGCGTGCGCTACCGCGCCTGGCAGCCGTGGTCCGCGCTGCATCCGAACATCGGCATTCACTCGCCGCTGACATTCGATATAGTGGATACCTGGATGAAGCGATCGGAAGGCGGCTGTCAATACCATGTGGTGCATCCGGGCGGACGTAATCACGACACCTTTCCGGTGAACGCCTTCGAGGCCGAGAGCCGCCGGCTGGCGCGGTTCTTCCGCCTGGATCACACGCCGGGGACGCTGAGCGTCGAGCCCGCGGCGGTCGACGATGAGTTCCCGTTGACCCTGGACTTACGCCGCCCATAATCTCATGGAGAAGTTCCGGGATACCTTCGGTGAGACATCGGGCGCGGCGCCGGGCGATCCCAGACTCGCCACCTATCGGAGCTACGCCGGCCGATACGATGAGTTGATCGCCGACGACGGAGACATCCGCAACCATTGGCGTCCGTTGATCCGTGGAGTCTTCGAGGACGACGCGCGCGCGGCGCGCCGCGCCACGGAATTCACGCGCCGCATGATCGTCGAGAACGGCGTCACCTACAACGTCTACGCCGACGAGCAAGGACGCGATCGTCCGTGGATCCTGGATCCGTTGCCGTATCTGCTGACCGCGCAGGAGTGGCAAACCATCGAGGCCGGCGTCGCCCAGCGCGCGCATCTGTTGAACGCGGTGCTGTCGGATATCTATGGCCGGCAGGAACTCTTGTCGAGAGGCGCGCTGCCCGCCGACATCCCGTTCGGCCATCCCAATTTCCTCTGGCCCTGTTGTGGCATCCGGCCGCGCGACGATCGATGGCTGTGGATTTACGGCGTCGATCTCGCGCGTTCTGCCGACGGGCGATGGTGGGTGCTCACCGATCGCACCCAGGCGCCCTCGGGCCCGGGCTACGCGCTCGAGAACCGCCAGATCGTCCGACGCGCCCTTCCGGAGCTGGCGCAATCGATGGATGTGCGCCCGTTGGGCGCATTCTTCGCAGCGCTTCGCGACGAGCTGCTGCGCGGCGCGGGCGCCGAGCCGCTCGCGGTGGTGCTCACGCCGGGCTCGTTCAACGAGACCTATTTCGAGCATGCCTACCTTGCGCGACAGCTCGGCTTCCCGTTGGTCGAGGGACACGATCTGACGGTGCGCGACGAAACCGTGTTCCTGAAGACACTCTCCGGCCTGAAGCGTGTGCATGCGGTATTCCGCCGGCTCGACGATGATTTCTGCGACCCGGTGGAACTGCGCGTCGATTCCGCATTGGGCGTGCCGGGATTGCTCGGCGCCATCCGCAAGGGAAACGTGGTGGTCGCGAACGCACTCGGCAGCGGCGTGATGGAATCGGCCGCCTGGCTCGGGTTCCTGCCCGCGCTCGCCGAATCGCTGATCGGCGAGCGCCTAATGCTGCCCTCGGTTGCCACGTGGTGGTGCGGCGAGCGGCCCGCACTCGAGTCCGTGATCGAACAGCTTCCGCGCCTGGTGATCAAGCCGACCTTCCCCGATCAGAACCGCGTGCCGGTGTTCGGCCGCGATCTCACCGCCGAGGGACGCGCCAAACTGATCGAGCGGATGCGCGCTCAGCCCCAGGCCTTCGTCGCCCAGGAGCATCTGGCCTTTTCGCAGGCGCCCGTCTGGTACACCAAGAATTCCGACGCCTTCTCGGCACGCGCGCTCGGCATCCGGGTCTACGCCATTGCGACGCCCGAGGGCTATCGGGTGATGCCCGGCGGGCTCGCCCGATTCGCCGCCGACGATCACGCGGAAATCGTGTCGATGCAGCAGGGCGGCGGCAGCAAGGACATCTGGGTGTTGTGCGATTCGAGCGAGACCTCGGAGGAATCCACTGCGCCGATCGCGCGCGCGGACCCGCGCGCGGCCGGGCGGCACCAGGATCTGCCTTCGACGCTGGTCGAGAATCTGTTTTGGATGGGACGCTATGCCGAGCGCTGCGAGGACAAGACGCGGCTGCTGCGCGCGACGCTCGGCTTGCGGCGCAATCTCCCCTTCTGGGCGGAGGCGGTCGAAATTTGCAAGGAGTTCGGTGCCGCCACCGTATTCGACCCCGAGAAGCGGTTCACCTTGAACGGCGACATCGGCCGCCTCGGAGAATGTGCCGCTCAAGTACGAAGCTCGCTCTCGGCCGAGAACTGGCGCGCGATCACGGTATTGCAGCGCGACTTCCGGCGTGCGGAAGCGGCGCGGAGCGATGCGCGCGAAACGCTCGACCGGCTCCTCCTGTCGCTCGTGTCACTGGCGGGATTCGCGCTCGATGACATGACGCAGGACGACGGCTGGCGCCTCATGATGATCGGGCGGCGGCTGGAGCGGCTGCAATTCCTCTGCGATGTTCTCGCAAGACGCCTCGCCGCCGTCGACACCCCGCTCCGCCAGGAGCTCGAATGGCTGCTCGAGCTCGGTGACAGCGCCATTACCTACCGCACCCGTTATCGCGCACCGCCCGTCTGGGACAACACGATCGAGTTGCTGGTGTACGACGAGCACAATCCGCGCGCGCTCGCATTCCAGTGGCGGTCGGTCAACACCTTGCTCATCGAGGTGGCGGAATCGCTCGGAACCCGCCCGCAAGACGCCTTGTACGAACCCATCGAGGACTTGATCGCTCTGCAGGAAAGCCCGCCGGGCGACGATCCCCTCATGGTACAAGCCTCGCGGCGCATCCTGTCGGAGTGTTTGAAAGAGCTGAACGGCGCGGTCGCTCAAGTATCGGATCAGCTCACCTCGCAGCATTTCTCGCACGTGGACTTCGAGCTCAAGGCGGTGACCGCGTGACCCAATACGCCGTCCGCCACACCACCCTGTACGAATACGGGGGCGAGGTCGCCCATTCGCATCATCTGTTGCATTTGACGCCGCGCGAGTTCGAATACCAGCGATGCCTGTCGCATTCCCTGGTCCTCGACCCGCTGCCAAGTTCGGCGCGCGAGGATCGGGATGCCTTCGGCAATCCCATTGCGCGGCTCGAGTACGATCGCTCCCATGACCACCTGTCCGTCAGCGCCGTGATGCGGGTGGAGGTGCTGCCGCGCAGCGCGGGCCAACTCGAGGAAAGCGAGGCCTGGGAGCGCGTGCGGGAGCGTTTGCGATATCACGCCTCGGCCCCGAGGCCCACCGACCTCGAAGCCTGTCCATTCCGAATGCGCTCCAGTCACGTGCCGTTGAAGGACGTGGTCGAGGACTACGCGCGCGAAGCCTTAAAGCCCGGCCGGCCCATCGCCGCCGCCGCCCACGCGCTCACGCGGCAGATCTACCGCGACTTCGACTACGTTCCGGGCTCGACCACCAACCGCACATCGATCACCGCCGTGCTCGCGAGCCGGCGCGGCGTCTGCCAGGACTTCGCGCATCTCATGATCGGATGCCTGCGCTCCTCGGGTCTCGCCGCACGCTACGTGAGCGGCTACATCAGAACCGTGCGCGATGCCGAGCCCGATACCCTGGTCGGCGGCGATGCCTCGCATGCCTGGGTGTCGGTCTATTGCCCGCCGCTCGGCTGGGTCGATTTCGATCCGACCAACGACTGCGTAGTCGGCGAGGATCACGTGACGCTCGCCTGGGGGCGGGATTTCGGCGACGTGTCGCCGCTTCGCGGCATGATCGTGGGCGGCGGCCGGCACAAGCTCTCCGTGGACGTGGGCGTACGCCGGGTCGGGTGACGCCCGCGGTCAGGGTGCGGCCCGGCGGCTTGGGCCTTCAGGCTGCCGGCCTCAGGGGGGCTGCTGTTTCAACTGATAGCCTCCGTCGATGACATAGGCGTGGATCGCGTCCACGTCCGCCGGCGACAGCACGTCATCGAACCGTCCCATCCCCTTCGCGGCGAACGCGCCACCGAGCACGATGGTGTTGAAGAGCGTATGAGTGCCCGGCTCGATGCGGCGCAGATCCGGCAGATTGCCGCGGCCCATGACGTGGCAGCGGGAGCAATAGCGGTTGTAGAGCACCTCCCCCGCCGCGATTTGCTTCTGGTCCGTGGGACGCGCGGGAAGATCCGGGAACGGCGGATCGGTGCGCGCGGACGGCAACGGCGGGGCCGGTCCGCCGATCTTCAGCGCAATGATGCGGCCCTCGTTGCCGTAGCGGTATGCGGCCGATGCGGGATCGAGCGGATAGCCGTTGATGACTGCGCCGCCGCCGTAGCCCGCGATGATCGCGACGTACTGAACGCCGTTCACCCGGTAGGTCATCGGCGCCGCCATCATCGAGGTGCCGAGGGGAATCGATGCCAGGCGCGCGCCATTATCCGATCCATAGACGTTGAGACTGCCGTTGGCATCGCCTTGGAACACGAGTCCGCCCGCGGTCGCGAGCACGCCGCCGTCAAAGGAAGTGGCCGTTTGCGTCTCCCATTTCACGCGGTGCTCCTTGACGCTGTAAGCGCGCAGGAAACCGCGGGAAGCAAAATCCGTCTTGAACGGGCGCTCGAGATCGGCGAGCGGCGGCAGCGGGCCGTACAAGGAACGCATGGCGCCCGGATCGTAGGTCTCCGGCGCGAACGCCGGCGTCGTGAATTGACCCTCGACCAGTCCGGCTCTGCGGGCACTGGTGTCGAATAGGATGTTGCCGCCCTCCTGCACCGAAATGTAGGTGAGCGCGCGCTCGGCGTCGTACGCCATCGGCTGCCAGGTGTGAGCCCCGACCTCCGAGGGAAATACCATGGCGGGTCCTCGACTGTAGTCGGCGCTCGCCTCGACGATCGGCCGCCCGGTCTTCGGATCGATGCCGCGGGCCCAGCTCACGTACGCGAAGGTGCTGGCGGACACGAGTGCACCGCTCGCCCGATCGAGCACATAGTAGAAGCCGTTCTTGCTGGCCTGCATGATCACTCGGCGGCGCCGGCCGGCGAGATCCACGTCGGCGAGCACGAGTTTCTGGGTGCTGTCGAAATCCCACCGATCGCCGGGCGTGGTCTGGTAATGCCACGCCATGGTGCCGTCGCTCGCATGGATGGCGATGATCGAGGCCGCATAGAGCTCGTCGCCGCCGTGGCGGCCGTCGAGCTTCATGTTGTAGGGAGCCGCGTTCGCAGTACCGATGTACACGAGGTTGAGCTTGGGATCGTAGGCCATGCCGTCCCACACCGTGCCGCCGATGCCGGCCTCCCAGGGATGTTTCGGGTCCCAGGTCTTGAGCGCCGCGGCCAGGTGCGGCTGATCCTGCGGGCCCAGAGCCGGATCGCGCGGCACGGTATAGAAGCGCCAGCGCAGCGCCCCGCTCTTCAAGTCGTAGGCGGAGACATAGCCGCGTATTCCCGCAAAGTCCGCACCGCCGTTGCCGATCACGACGAGATCACCCGCGAGCTGCGGCGCCCCGGTAATGGTGTAGGGCTTGCGCGCGTCTCGACCGACCAGCGTGTCGACCTTCCAGACGAGTTGGCCGGTACGCGCATCGATCGCGTGCAGCCACCCATCGATGGCGCCGACGTACAGCTTGCCCTCGAATGCCGCGAGCCCACGATTGACGGCATCGCAGCAGGCATAGCGCGCCCAGTGGCCGTCGATCTGCGGGTCGTAGGTCCAGAGTTCACGGCCGGTGGCGGCATCGAGCGCATAGACACGCCCGAAGTTGCTGGTCGCATACATGACGCCGTCGATGACAAGCGGCGTCGACTCCTGGCCGCGGCGGGTGCCGAGATGATAGTCCCAGGCGAAGCCGAGCTCACCGACGTTGCCGGCATCGATGTCCTTGAGCGGCGAATAAAAGGTGCCGTTGGCGTCCCGTCCTGGCGTGAACCATTGATCGGGGTCCGCCGCGGCCAGGCGCGCAGCGCTCACATCCGCCGCTTGGGGAGGGGCGGCGGCGCTCGTGGCCGCCGCCACGACCAGCGCGGCCGTCAGCAGCGTCATCATATGACGGCATCGAAGATTCATCATGTCAACACAACCTCATCGCTGGGAGCTCCGCGATGCTACCGCAAGTGCGGCATTGCCGTTGCCGCACCGGTGCCGCATCATCTGACTCACACTCGAACCCACCGCATCGGAGATGACCCATGGCCGAGCCGCAACCTTCTCAGAAACTCCCGGATTGGATCCAAAACCACCTGACGCGCTACATCGCCACCGACGGAGCCGATGGGTACCTATGGGACGCCAGCCTGGGCGGGGGCCAGGGGATGATCCCGACGCTGCTGTTGACCACGGTGGGCCGCAAGTCCGGGCGGGAGCTCACCATGCCGCTGATCTTCGGACGTTCGGGCCAGGATTACGTCATCGTTGCCTCCAAAGGCGGCGCTCCCGCGCATCCGGCGTGGTACTTGAATCTCGAAGCGAACCCGTCGGTGCGGTTGCAGGTCAAGGCCGACAAGTTCGCCGCGCGCGCCCGAACCGCTCAAGCTGAGGAGCGGGCGGCGCTGTGGAAGAAGATGGTGGCGATCTACGCGCCCTATGAGCTCTATCAGACCAAGACTGACCGGCAGATTCCGGTGGTGGTGCTGGAGCGTCAGTAGCCCGCCACCGCGGGGATGATCTCGCGGCGGAATATGTCGATCGGCGTGAGTTCGTGCACGGTCGGCATGTTGAACACCGCATGCCGCACGCCGATCGAGGCCAGCGCCTTGCAGTGGGCGATCACGTCCTTGACGCTCATTTTGCCGGGCTGCAAATCGACGGTGCCGAGCGTCGTGATCTCGATCGTCCCGTAATCCCGGCCGAGCGCCTCGCAGTGCTGTTTCAATATATCGAGCTTGGCGCGTACGGCCTCCGGGCTGCCGAAGAGATTGCACGCGTCCGCATATTGCGCGACCAGCCGGAGCGTCTTTTTCTCCCCGCCACCTGCGACCAGAATCGGTGGGTGCGGACGCGAGAGGGGTTGCGGGACGCAAAGGGTCTCTGCGAGTTGATAGTGCTTGCCGCGATACGGGCCGTTGTCGGCGGACCACATCTGCTTGGCGATCTGCAGCGTTTCCTCCAGCATCTCGAAGCGCACGCCGAGCGGCGGGAACGGAATCCCCAAACCGCGCGCCTCCTGTTCATTCCAGGCGGCACCGATGGCGAAATAGGCGCGGCCGCCGGACAGTACGTCCAGCGTGGTCGCGCTCTTCACGAGCACGCCCGGATAGCGATAGACCACACCGGTCACTATGGTGCCGAGCTTGACTTGCCGGGTGAGCGCCGCGAGATACCCCAACGTGGTGTACGCCTCCAGCATGTCGTTTTCCGGCGGCCCGATCATGCTGATCTGGAAGAGGTGGTCCATCACCCAAAGGCTGTAGAACCCCGCCTCATCGGCGGCCCGCGCGATGTCGGCGAGCTTGGCGGCGATGCGTTCCGGCCCGTCCGGCCAGGTGAAGTTGGGGACCTGCAGACCGATTTTCATCGCTCGATTCTATACTATGGATTCGTTGCAGAAGAGAGGTAGCAGGCATGACTGAGATCAAGGGCGGCGGGTCAGCTCCAGGCCGCGATACGATCGCCGTCTGGGGCGGCGAGCGGGAGCACGAGCCCTACGAGCGTGCGACACAGGTACCGGTCGTCCACAGCGTCTCCTTCGGCTACCAGGATCTCGATACCTGGCTCGCGGTCGCGCTCGGCCACGAAAAGGGTCACATCTATTCGCGCAATACCAACCCGACGGTGCGCGCCTTCGAGGAGAAGGTGCGCGATCTGGAGGCGGCGGAGGCCGCGACCAGCTTTGCCACCGGCATGGCCGCCATCAGCGCGACTTTCTTCACCTTTCTGCGGCCCGGCGAGCGGGTCGTGTCGATCAAGGACAGCTATGGGGGCACGAACAAGCTGTTCACGGAATTCCTGCCCGCATTCGGCATCGAGGCGACTCTGTGCACGACCGGCGATCACGCGGCGATCGAGGCCGAGATTGCACGCGGCTGCAAGCTCCTGTATCTCGAGACGCCCACCAATCCGACCGTGAAGATCACCGACATCGCCCGCCTCGCGGCCGCGGCCCATCGTGTGGGCGCCCTGGTTGCGGTGGACAACACCTTTGCCACGCCCATCAATCAAAATCCGTTGAGTCTCGGCGCCGACCTGGTTCTGCACAGCGCGACCAAATTTCTCGGCGGCCACGCCGATGCGCTCGGCGGCGCCGCCTGCGGACGACGCGAGCTCGTGCAGCGGATGTACCATTTCCGCGAAATCAACGGGGCAACGCTCTCACCCGGGGATGCCTACAGCCTGCTCCGTGGGATGAAGACCTTGGGGCTGCGCATCGCACGGCAGAACGAGAGCGCCCTGACCATCGCCCGGTGGCTCCGCCGTCACCCGGCGGTCGAACACGTCAACTACCCGGGACTCGCCACGCATCCGCACCACGACATCGCCGTGCGGCAGATGCGTGGCTTCGGCGGAATGCTGAGCTTCAGCGTGCGCGGCGGTCTCGGTGCCATCAAGGCCTTCCTGCCGAAGCTTAAGTTCGCGCACCGAGCAGCCAATCTCGGCTGCGTCGAGACCGTGGTCGGGCCGCCGTCGGTGACGAGCCATGTCGAATGCACGGCAGAGGAGCGCGCAGCCGCCGGTATTCCCGAAGGGCTGGTGCGATATTCAACCGGCATCGAGGATGTCGCGGATCTGATCGCCGATCTCGATCAGGCGCTCACTTGAGCTCAGGCGAGCGTGAAGGTTCGCTTCAACAGGTAGGATCCGAAGCCGCCTTCCACGCTGTAGTAGAGCCAGTCCGACCCGTTGAGGTCTGCGAGACTGACGAGGCCGAAGAAGCCGGAGAACAGAATCAGAATACCGAAACACGCCGGCCACACACCGGATCCTGCGTCGAAGAAACGCGCAGTTAGAGTTTCGGGCTGATCGTCAAGCCAGTCGGAAGGTTTCAGTTCGGTGGCCAGGGCGGCCAGCGCTAGGAACCACATGGTCGGCGCCTCTCACGTAAATTCATTACACCGAAGTGCATTCTCCGGAAGTGGCGCACGGCGCTCTTGGATATGAGTCTCACGAAGGTTATGTAATGTGTGAACGTCGTCACGGGACCGCACGATGGGAGCTCGGCCGGGCTGACCGGGCGGCCATGCGACATAATCAAATTGGGCTTGTGAAGCGACCGGAAAAACCCGAGAGTTCCAGGGGTTTTTTGCGCTCTTGCAGGCTCCATGACATACGATCGACGGGTACAAGCTCGCTTCGGGATCCCATGCTATTCATTGCGCGATTCATCGCGTCGTTCACTTTGTTCGGTGCCGTGTCGGTGCTCTGCGCCTGCGGCGGTTCAACGCCCGTCACCGCGCTCCCAACCGCATCCCTGGTTGCATCGAGCACCACCATCGACGCTGGCGGCTCAGCGACACTCACGTGGTCCTCGGCCAATACGACCTCGTGTAGTGCCTCGGGCGCTTGGAGCGGCACCTTCCCCGCGAACGGTAGCCGCAGCACCGGAGTGCTCGGCGACGATGCGACGTTTTCGCTGACGTGCACGGGTGCCGGCGGCGCGAGTCCACCCGCGACCGTGACCATCGTCGTCAACGAGCCTCCCGCGGCCACGCTGATTGCGAACCCCACCAGCGTCACCGCGGGCGGCGCGTCCACGCTCTCCTGGTCGTCGACTCACGCGACGGCTTGCCTTGCGGCGGGCGGCTGGAGCGGAACGCTGCCTCCCAGCGGCTCGCGGAGCACGGGGGCGTTGACTGCGAACTCGAGCTTCTCGGTGACATGCTCCGGTCCCGGCGGAGTGAGCCCGGCCGCGAGCGCGTCCGTGACCGCAACCCCGTTGCCGCCCGTTCCGACAGCCAGCTTGAGCGCATCGCCCACGAGCGTGGTCTCCGGCGGCTCCTCCACGCTCACCTGGAGCTCCACCAATGCAACGTCCTGTACCGCCTCGGGCGGCTGGAGCGGATCTTTGGCAACGAGCGGTACGTTCGCGACCGGCCCGCTCACGGTCGCCGCGGGCTACTCGCTGGTGTGCACGGGCGTCGGGGGTACGAGCCCTGCGGCTACGGCATCTGTCGTCATTCTCCCGGTTCCGACGGCAACTTTGTCCGCGGCGCCCACCACCGTATCGGCCGGCGGCCAATCGATGTTGACCTGGAGCTCCAGCAACGCGGTGTCCTGTACCGCCTCGGGCGGATGGACGGGTTCGCTCGCAGCGAGCGGTACGCAAGCGACCGGCCCCGTCAACGCACAAACGACATACTCGCTGATCTGTTCCGGTGCCGGCGGCACGAGCGCGCCCGCAACGGCCACGGTGAACGTGGTCCCCACCGCGACGCTCTCCGTGTATCCGTCGGTGGTCGCGCCCGCAGGCGCCTCGACGTTGACGTGGAGTTCGACCAATGCGACCTCGTGCGCGGCGTCCGGCGGCTGGAGCGGCACGCTTGGCACCGGCGGCAGTCAAAGCACCGGAGCCGTCAACTCGACCACCACGTATTCGTTGACCTGCAGCGGGCCCGGCGGCAGCAGTGCGCCGGCGTCCGCGCAACTCACCGTATCGAGCGTTGCCATGAGCCTCGCCCCGACCGAAGCTGCCATCACACTCGCCCGCACGCAGCAGTTCACCGCCACTGTGCCGGGCGGCGGCGCGGCCACCTGGAAGGTCGATGGGATTGCCGGCGGCAATTCGAGCGTCGGCACCATCAGCTCGAACGGCCTGTACTCGGCCGGAAGCGCCGGCGTGCACAACATCGTGGCGACGAGCGTCGCCAACCGGACGCAGAGCGCCAGCGCGACCGTGGCAGTGACCGATCTCGCCGGGGTGTTCACGCGTCACAACGATCTCGCGCGCGACGGCGTGAATGCGCAGGAGTACGCGCTCAACGTCGCCAATGTCACGAGCTCGTTCGGGAAACTCGCCTCTTGCGCGGTCGACGGCGCGATCTACGCGCAGCCGCTCTGGGTCGCGAACGTCACGATAGGCGGCGCAACGCATAACGTCGTATTCGTGGCGACCGAGCACGACAGCTTGTTCGCGTTCGATGCAGACTCCCCTGCCTGTACCCAACTTTGGATGGTGAGCTTGATCGATGCGGCGCACGGCGGGACGGCCGGCGAAACCCCGCTCATCAGCATCACAGGCGATGCACTGGTGGGCGCGAATTTCGGCGACATCCAACCCGAGATCGGCGTGACGGGCACGCCGGTGATCGACCCCGCGACCGGCATTCTATACGTCGTATCCAAGTCCGTGGGCCCCACCCAAACGGTCTTCTATCAGCGGCTGCATGCCATCGACATCACCACGGGGAACGACGAGACCGGCTCGCCAATCGCGATCGCAGCTACGGTTGCCGGTACGGGGAGTGGCGGCACTTCGGTGATTTTCAGCGCGATGCAGGAGAATCAGCGAGCGGGTCTCGCGTTCGCGAACGGCACCGTGTACATCGCCTGGGGCTCGCACGAAGACAGCACGCCCTGGTACGGCTGGGTCATGGCTTATCAATACAACGGAACCACGTTCACGCAGACCGCAGCGTTCAACACCGCGCCCAACACCTTGGAGGGCGGCGTGTGGATGGCCGGTGAGGCGCCGGCGGTGGATTCCAACGGCAATGTCTACGTCTCGACAGGCAATGGAATCTTCGACGCCAACAGCCTCACCCCGCCGAATAACGACTATGGCGATTCGCTGCTGCAATTGACCTCATCGCTCGGTGTCAGCACGTACTTCACGCCCTCCGATGAGGCGAACCTCTATGCCACGGACGCAGACTTCGGCGCGGGCGGCGCTGCGGTGCTCGCGAATCTGCCGGCGGGCAACACCGTAATTCCTGCGCTCGTCTGCGGAGGAAAGGACGGTGCGTTGTACGTCTTGAATCGCGATGCGCTCGGCGGGTTCGGCGATCTATTCGCCGTGCAAAAAATCGACCTGGATCATGGACTGTTCTCGACCGCGGCGGTTTGGAACAACTACTTGTTCGTGGCCGCCGGCGGCAGCGAGTTGAACGCCTACCAATGGACGCCCTCGTCCGGTCAATTCGCCCCGGCGTCGATGTCCGCCCACACTTATAAGTGGCCGGGCGCGACGCCCTCAGTGTCCGCCTCGGGCACGCAAAACGGTCTCGTGTGGGCGCTCGACAACTCGAGCTATTGCACGAAGCAATCTTCGTCCTGTGGACCCACCGTACTGCACGCCTACGACGCGACCGACCTCGCGACCGAGCTCTGGAACAGCTCGACGATTCCGCAGGATGCAGCCGGTTATGCGGTGAAATTCACCGTGCCGACCGTCGCGAACGGCCGGGTGTATGTCGGCACGCGCGGCAACAACATCGGTGCCGTCGACAGCTCGACCAGCACGCCGGGTGAGCTCGAAATCTACGGGCTGAAGTAGCCGACCCGGCGGAGCTACGCGAACCGGCGCGGAGCTACGCGGCCCGCACCAGATCCGTGCGGACATAGCGGGACAGATGCCACGCGGCGAGCGCCACGTCCGCCGTGGGAACCGTCAGCACCTCGTGATCGAGGAGCGCGGGCAAAGCCTTGGGCTCGACCACCCACACGGAACCCGGGGGATCGTTGTGTTGCACATACCAGCCGGGGAAAGCGACGATGGCTCGTACGGTGAATCGCTTGCCCGTACTTTTCCTCAGAAATGCTTCTATCCAGCGCGCGGCATCCGCGGCACCGGCCCTCGGATCGCGTTCGAGAGCCTTGCCTGCGACGAGGAGCTTGCGGCCCTCGACGTACACCTTGGCTTTCGGCCAGGGTTTGGGGAGCGCGTGCGTCTCAACCACGAAGACACCCCGCCGGGAGATGATGACGTGGTCCACGCGGCGACCGTCACCCCTCACATCGTGAAACACCTGGGCTCCCCCCGCCCGTAGCCGTTCGATGCATTGCGCCACGGCGCGTTCGCCCTCGAGCCGTTCGTCGAGCTCGGCGGGCGGGTGGCGCGCCATCCCGGGCGCGCGATGCACGATAGCCAGCTTCAAGAGACCGCGCCCAAAAGCACTGTGCGCGAGTCTGTCCCGCCATCGCCGAATCTCGTCGATGAATTCACCCGCGCTCGTCTCTATCGGCCGACTGAACATCTTGGCGAAATGTGACACGACCATCGCGGCAGTTCTGTGGATGGGCTCACGATTGCTTACAGATCGCCGCAGCGATCCCACATCGCGGCATATATGAAGTCGACCTTTGTAGTTTACCTTCATATCTGCTAGTCTGGCGGACGTGAAAAAGGCATCCGATCCTGCGGCTGACATGGCGACGGAGCTCCGAGTGCTGCTCGGCAAGCTCAGGCGCCGGCTGCGCGAGCACGCACACAAAGGCGATTTGTCCCTGTCCCAGATAGCGGTGCTCGGCTACCTCGATCGGGAAGGTCCCGCGACGGTCACCGTCCTGGCACGCGCGGAAGGTGTGCGGTCGCAATCGATGGGCGCCACCGTGGCCGCGTTGGAAGAGGCCGGCCTCGTGACGGGCGCGCCGAATCCGACCGACGGCCGGCAGATCATCCTGTCCTTGACCGCAACGGCGCGTGAATGGATCAAAGCCAGCCGTGCGGCACGCGAGGACTGGCTATGCCGGGCAATCCGCTCGCATCTCAGTCCGGCCGAGCAGGAAGATCTTGCGAAGGCCGCGACGCTGCTCAGGCGAATCGTCGATTGAGCATGCGGTGAAAGGCGCGTTCCGCTCGCTTCGCAACTACAACTACCGCGTCTGGGCGGCCGGCGCGCTGGTGTCCAATGTGGGCACTTGGATGCAGCGGACGGCGCAAGACTGGCTGGTGCTGGCGGAACTCACGCACAAGAGCGCGACCGCGCTCGGCATCGTGATGGCGCTGCAATTCGGGCCGCACGCGCTCATGCTGCCTTTGTCGGGATTCGCAGCCGATACCCTCGATCGCCGCAAGCTCCTGATGGCGACGCAGGCAACGATGGGACTGCTTGCACTCGGCTTGGGGCTTCTCACCCTGTCGGGTTCCGCCCGTTTGTGGCACGTCTATCTGTTCGCGTTCCTGCTCGGATGCGTCAGCGCGTTCGATTCGGCGGCGCGCCAGACCTTCGTCGCGGAGCTTGTCGGGGAGCAGGATCTTTCGAACGCCGTGGGCTTGAACTCGACGTCATTCAATGCGGCGCGCATGATCGGTCCGGCCGTCGCCGGCGTGCTCATCGCCGCCGTCGGGTCCGGCTGGGTTTTCGTGATCAATTCGGCCTCGTTCGTCGCCGTTCTTTGCTCGCTTTATTTGCTTCGCGTCGAGGAATTGCATCGCAGCGCGAAAAGCGGCCGTGGTCGCGGCGGACTGATCGACGGATTCCGTTACGTCTGGCGCAGGCCCGACATCAAGGCGATATTGCTGATGCTGTTCTTGATCGGCACTTTTGGGGTCAACTTTCCGATCTTCATCTCGACCATGTCGGTCGGCGTGTTCCACGCGGGCGCCGGGCAGTTCGGCTTGTTGACCTCGATGATGGCGATCGGCTCGGTGGCGGGCGCGCTGCTCTCCGCGCGGCGCGAGAGACCGGGAATGGGGGTCATCGTTGCGGCGGCGGCTGTCTTCGGGCTCGGCTTCTGCATCGCCGCCGCAATGCCGAGCTACGGTCTGTTCGGCTGCGCGCTCGTCATCATCGGCCTCTCGGCGCAGACCTTCAGCACGACGGCGAACAGCACCCTGCAGCTATCGACCGATCCCGACATGCGCGGCCGGGTGATCGCCTTGTTTCTCGCCATCGCGCTCGGCGCGACGCCGATCGGCGCGCCCTTCGTGGGCTGGGTGGCGGATACGTTCGGTCCGCGATGGGCGCTCGGCGTGGGCGCGGCCTCGGGATTCGGCGCGGTGATCGTCGCCATCCATTATTTCGCGCGGCATCGGGGCCTGCGCCTCTCGATCAGCCACGGGCGGCTCGATGTCAGCCTCGCCGAGGTGGTCGGCCGGCGGCAACGGCTGCAATAAATCAGCTTGCGGCCGCCAGAGCGCCCGCCTCGGAGGACCCCGAGCTCGCGTATCGCTCGACGATACGCCGATCAGGAAACGCGATCGGCTGGCGCGATCGCCGCCGGTCCACCGGACGCGCCTGCCCAACCGGCAGCGTGGGTCTGGCCTGCACCGCAGGGGAATATTCGCGCCCGGCGGTGAGCAACGCCAAATTGAGCAATTGCAGGCTGCGCCGCGCGGCCGCCATGACCTTCATGCGCACGCGTTCGGTCTCGGCGTGACGCGCCACGATCTGCAACGCGATGCGCGGATGCTCGTCGTCGTATTTCGCATGATTTCGAAACCACTTCGTGGTTCGCGGATTCATGCTCACGCCCTCACGCGAGCCGTACGCCTCGAAGGCGCTGATCAACCCGCGCGTCAGATCGCCCGTGGCGCCCTCGATCGCGAAGCTGGTGGCGGCCACCGCCTCCGGCAGCGAACCCTTCGCATTGATGTACCACATCCAGTCGCTCAACGACTGTACGTCGCGCAGCACCGGCCGCTCACCCTCGGCCATGGCCATCATCTCGGCGCGGGGTATGCCGAACCCCTCGCCCATCCAAATCCAGTGCTCCGCGTGCGCCTTCTCGACCCGGATGTTGTCGATCAAGAAAGATCGCGAATACTCGTCCTCCGCCTTGATCAGCGCCTCGGCCAGGAATTTGGGAAAAGCATGAATGAAGGGATACAGCTGCAGGCACCAACCGCGGATGGCGTCGGTTGACCAGGTACCCTGGATGAGGTTGGTGGCCCATTCGCCCGACACGATCTCGTTCCAATCGGGCTCCAGGTAGCGCTTTAGCGTGTCGAGCCAGTCGGCCGTCGATTGTTGCGGGGCGTCCATCAACGAACTCCTACGGTGAATTTGACAAAATATAGTGCCGGCTCAGTTACCAAAAAACGATTCTTCACGTGGATTCTGGATTATGTAGAGTCTAGAGGTGCTGGTAACGCGCTGCAACCGGCGCGCGCGGGCCGTGACCCTTCTCTCGGTATCCGGGATCCGGCATAGATAGGCTGCCCAAAGAGTTGCCCGCGCCTTCGAGGCGACACCCGAAGGCCCCAGGGATGAAGAGACTGCACAGCAGCCCCAACGATTCGAATGGGATATCGCGTTTAGCGCTGCGCTTCGTCGCACCCGTCCTCCTGTCGCTCACGGTGATGTTGGTCGCGGCTGTGCTCAGCATCGAGCTGCTCTCCACCATGCGCGCCTGGGTTGGAGGGGAAGGGCTGTATTCGAAGGGTCAGAAGAACGCCACGTATTACCTGTCGCAATACACGCTGTCCCGGTCCGAAGAGGATTTTCGGCTCTATCAATCGGCGATTGCCGTCCCGCTCGGCTATTGGACGGGCCGGGTGGCCGTTCAACGCCGTCCTGTGGACCTGAACGCTGTCCGCTCGGCTTTCCTGCAGGGCGGAAGCGAGCCTTCCGACATCAACAGCACCATCGTCCTGTTCAGGCTGTTCGGAAACCTCGCGCCGGTGCGGCACGCGATCGACATCTGGACGGAGGGCGATGGCTACACGCTGCGGATTTGTGCGCTCGCCGCTCGCGCACATCCGGCGGATGGGTCCGAAGTGCCGGAGGCTGAGGAAGCGCGCATTCGGGCGCAGTTGCATCGAATCAACGGCGAACTCACTCCCATCGCGGCCCGGTTCTCATCCACCTTGGGCGACCTGGCGCGGACCACGCGGAGCTTGCTGATCCTGGCGCTCACGGTCGGGACGCTCATCACCGGAGTCTTGTGCATCCGGGTGACCCGCGCCCGTGTCAGGGAGCGCGACACCAAGGAACGGGGACTGGCGCGACTGACCGAGCTGTACGCCGCCTTGAGCCAGACGAGCCAGCTCATTTCGCGGGTGAGCGACCGCAGCCAGCTATTCGATGAGTTGTGCCGGATCTGCGTGCGCACCAGCGGCTTGACGCTGGCGGCGGTGGGGTTGGTGCGGCGTCATCCGTCGGAGATCGATTTCGTCGCAGCGCACGGCGAGCCCCAGGCGCATCTTCAAACGTTCAAAACGGTGGTTGCGGGCGGCCCGGGGGTGCAAACCGACGTGCTGCATGCCCCTCTGCGCACCCGTCAATCCAGAGTGCGCAATGGCGACGACGAGCCTCGCGGAGCATTTCCGTCGGAAGCCTCGTTCCCGCTGATCTGCCAGAACGAGGTCATCGGCGTGCTCTGCGTGTTCTCGCGGGAGCCGCAATATTTCCGCAAAGATATCGTCGAGCTCCTGGAGCAGCTCGCAATGGAGGCCTCGTTCGCCTTGGACAGCCTGCATCGGGAAGCCGACCGGCGCCGCCAGGCGGCGGTGATGTCGGACCAGAATCGCATCCTCAATCTGATCGCGTCCGGCACCGGCCTCAAGGTCATACTGACCACCTTGGCGCAGTTCATGGAGACCCAATCCGGCGGCCTTCTCTGCTCGCTGGCTGCGCAGGACGCCGCCGGCACGGGCGTCTGCGTGGGACGTTCGAGCACGATGCCGGCCGACTTGGACGGCGAGGCGCTGCACCCCGTGGGCGGCGGCACGCTTCAGCCGCTCAGTACGCGCCCCATCTTCGGCAGCAAGGATCAGTTGCTCGGCACACTGTCGCTCTACGGGCGCAGCGACTGCGAGCCGCCGCAACTCGACGCACAGCTGGTCGGCATCTGCGCCAACCTGGCCGGCATCGCCATCGAGAGTTGCCAGGCCGGCGAGCGAATCCGGCATCTGGCCCACCATGACGATTTGACGGGCCTTCCGAATCGATTGCTGTTCAACTTCCAGCTGCAGAAGGCGCTCGCTCACGCACAACGCTCGAGCGGCACGGTGAGCGTCCTGTTCCTGGATCTGGACCGGTTCAAGGTCATCAACGACACCCTCGGACACGACGCGGGCGACACGGTACTTCTGCAGATCGCGAACCATTTGCGCGCGTGCGTGCGCGGCACGGACATCTTGGCACGCGTCGGGGGGGACGAGTTCACCGTGCTCATCGAACAGTTGATCGAGCCACAGGATCTCAATGCCATCGCTGTAAAGCTGCTGGCGGCCATGTCCAACCCCTTGACGGTCAACGGCAACGTGTATCAGCTCTCCGGAAGCATCGGTATCGCAACCTACCCGGCGGATGGCGTCGACGGAGCGTCCCTGCTGAAGAATGCCGATATCGCGATGTACCGGGCGAAGTCATCGGGCAGGAACACTTACCAGTTCTATTCCACCGAGATCAACGAGCACAGCGTCGAGCGGCTTGCTCTCGAGAACGAGCTGCGCCAGGCCGTGGTGAGGCGGGAATTCGAGGTTCATTACCAGCCCAAAGTCGACATCGCGACCGGCTGCATCGCGGGCGCGGAAGCCCTGGTGCGATGGCGCCACCCGCAGCGCGGGCTGTTGCTGCCGGCTGATTTCATCGCCGTGGCCGAGGACGTCGGCCTGATCGCCTCCATCGGCAGCTTCGTGCTGGACACGGTTTGCGCCGATATCGTGCGCTGGCGCGCGGAGCAATTGCCGCCCACGCGGGTGGCCATGAATCTGTCGGCCCAGCAGTTCGCCGATTCGCGGCTGCTCGACAACTTGAATCAGATCTTGCATCGGACCGGATGCGACCCGCGCCTTCTGGAGTTCGAGATCACCGAGAGCGTGGTCATGACCAATCCCGGCAAGGCGCTGCAGCTCCTCGAGCACATCAAGGATCACGGCATCACGCTCGCGATCGACGATTTCGGCACGGGGCACTCCTCGCTTGCCTACCTGAAGCGCTTCCCGGTCGACAGCGTGAAAATCGATTACACCTTCGTCCGCGACATCGCGATAGATCCCAACGATGTCGCGATCATCAAGGCCATCATCGCGCTAGGCCACTCATTGGACCTCAAGGTCGTGGCGGAAGGAGTCGAGTCCGTCACGCAGCTCGAGATTCTGCGGCGCTTTCATTGCGATGAGTTCCAGGGATTTTTGTTCAGCCGCGCCGTGCCCGCGACCGAATTCGAGCAGTTATTGACGAACACCCTGCCGCGGTCGGCGGCCGGGAGCTCTTTCGCGAAACTTGCGGCGCGCTGAGGCAGCGGGCGGCGCCGCGTCGCTACCGCCGGCGGGCGCGGCGAATCTGTTTCGGCTGCAAGCCGAAGTGTCTTCGAAAGGCGGTCGCGAAGGAGGTGGGATGACGATAGCCCACCGCCTCGGCAATCCGTGCCATGGGCATGCGCTGCTCGCGCAGCAACTGCAAGGCGCGCTGCATGCGGCAGCGGACCGAGAAATCGAAGGGCGTCTCTCCGAACATCGTCCGGAACCCGTGTTTGAGCGTCGTCTCGTTGAGACCGATGGCGCGCGCCACTTCCGGAATGGTGGGCGGATGCTGCATCTCGTTTTTGAGGATGTCCCGCGCGACGTGCAGGCAACGCAGCTCACGGGCGGAGAAAAGATCGTGGGGGCGTCCCGATTGTAGCCCCAGGTGGGCGACGCCCGCGCAGAGCAGTTCGGTCACGACTGCCTCGGTGTTCAACAGTCCGAGCACCCCTGAATAGGGAGCGTCGACCAGCTTGGTGATCAGCTCGAACATATGGGCGGTCAGGGGCAGCTGACAGTACGGCATGGCGTCCGTGCCTAGCCCGCTCAACAACAATTGCATCTGCGCGGGAACGCCCTCCCCCTCGCAGAGAAAGGTGTCCAGCAAGAACTGCGGGCGCACGTTGATGATGACCGAGCGCTGGCGGGCGCTCGGCTCGGTCCAGGCGGTGAACTCCATCCCGCGGGGCTGATAGTAAACCAGCAGACTCGGCTGATTCAGCCGCAAGGTGGCGCCGGGCACCGCCATGGTGAGGTCGCCCGACAGCTCGAAATAGAACTGGACGATGCCGTCGTCGGTGATTCGCTCCAGACGCGGCCCGTTGAACGAGAAATTCTCGACGACCACGTAAATGTCGTCCCGAGCCCGCATGAAATCCCAGTACCCGCGGCCATCGTCGCTCGGCACCGCGACGCGTGCGCCGAACATGTCGCGTTGTCGATGCCATACCGCCCGATCCACCGCCTGGGTGCGTTCCAGACGGTCGAAGGCGTCGTGCAGCGTGTGACCCTGGCCGGCCACCATGGTGCGAAACAAGCCCTTGGCGGGATCTATCCTAGCCAGGGACCACATAAGTCATCGGGCACACGCGACCGTTCCGGCGGGTTACCCGCCAATTCCCGCTCTTGAGCGTACATCCCTTTGACATGCCTGGAAATTAGCAAACCCGTGCCACGATGGGAAGGCAAACGCGGGCACGCGGCGAATTTTCTGAAATCCTACGAATCATTCCATTCCACCAACGCGCGGAGCGGCCGGGCGCGGGACCGCTCGGTAAGCTCCCTGACAATCAAAAGGAGAGGGAGCGCTGGATGCATCAAGAACTGGGGGTCTCCGGGAACGCCCGGCGCGTCTCGCCGACGCTTCGGCGCGCCATCCGCCTGGCGCTCGCGCAGTGCGGCACCGTTTCCATACTCTCCGCGATGGGCGCCCATGCGCAATCGCCCGCGGCCCCCGACAATGCGCCCCTGGCGATCCCGGAAATCGTCGTCACGGCTCAGCGGCGAGCCGAATCGATCCAGGACGTTCCATACAACATCACCGTGGTGGATCCCGGCCAGATTTCGGCGTCCGGCGCGACCTCCCTCAACGATCTCACCCGCGTAGTTCCCGGACTCGTAACGGTCGACACCGGCGAAGGGGCGCGCGGACGAACGGACAATCTGACGTTGCGCGGATTGCGGACCGACAGCCCCGGGGGCGGCCAGACCGTGGTCGAGGTGCCCGGGCAAAGCGTGAGCCCGGTGTCAACTTACTTCGGCGAGACCCCCGTGTTCTTTCCGATGCCGCTGTACGACATCGACCGGGTCGAAGTGCTGCGCGGCCCGCAGGGCACCTTGTACGGATCGGGATCGCAGGCCGGCACCATCCGGTTCGTCCCAACCCGACCTCAATTCGACCAGTTCTCGGGCGAAGTGCAGGCGACAGCGAGCGCCACGGACCATGCCAGCGAATTCGACAACCTGAACCGCGACATCAAGGGATTCGTGAACATACCGCTCGCCGATCACCTGGCGATTCGCCTCGTCGGCGGACGCGAGCACGACGGCGGCTTCATCAACAACGTCGACCTGTTCGAGCGCCAGGGCGGCGGCGGCGTGCTGGCGACTCCCACGCCAAGCGTGCCGGGCGTTCTGACCAGCGGTCCGGTCATCGCGCCGGAGCAGAAGAACACCAACACCACCGATCAGTGGTTCGCGCGCGCGGCGCTGCGTTGGCAGCCGGCAAGCGCCGTCGACCTGCAGCTGAACTACGTGCATCAACACATCGATTCAGCCAACGCGCAGTACTCGAACCCCGGCTATCCCGGTGGGCAGCTCAACCTGACCACGCCCAACCCGGCGCCGGTGAGCGCCCAGAATCCGGCCCACTGGCCCAACTCCTCGTTCAACTTGAATCCCGGCGGGACCTACGATTCGACCGCGTTCACACTGTCGCCGTACACCGATACCATCGATCTGGTGAGCGTCGACGCCACCGTCGACCTCGGTTTCGCCACCTTCACCTCGGCCACATCCTATTACGACGACAACACCCTCGCCGTCGCCGACTATACCCCGGCGTTTTTCAGCAATGCCGGCTTCAATTTCAACCTGTACCCGCCGTACAACTATTACCCGCGCATGCTCCCGATCCAGGAGGTGCCCGCGAACGATCACGCCATCATTCAGGAAGTGCGACTCGTGTCGAGCGGCGAGAATCGCTTCGACTACGTGGTGGGCGCGTTTTACGAGCGCGAGCTCGGCAGCGTGCAGTTTCACCAATACATGCCCGGAATACAGGATTATCTGACCTACAGCGGCCAGCCGAATCCATCGACCTCCGGCGACGAGCTGTGGCATTACATCCGCGACACCACGTTCCAAGACGAGGCGGCGTTCGGGGAGCTCACCTGGCACGTCACGCACGAATGGCAGGTCACGGGCGGACTACGCGTATTCCATCAAAGCTTCGACACCGCCTCGTCGAGCAGCTTCCTGTTGTGCGGGGCGCTCTGCTCGGCGAGCCTCACGAGTGCCACGGGCTTGAGCACATCGTCCTCATCGCTCACCACGAGCCGGGCGGTGAAGAAGCTCAATACCTCGTACGACCTGACGCCGACCTTGAAGGTGTATGCCACTTACTCCGAAGGTTTTCGCCGCGGCGGCGCCAATGCGCTGCCGCTGTCCGGGGCGTATGCGACGCTGCCGCAGTATCAGACGTTCTCACCGGATTTCGCCAAGAATTACGAGGTGGGCGTGAAAGGCTCGTTGCTGGAGCACCGGTTCCAGTATTCCGCGGATCTGTATCGCATCAACCTCACCAATTTTCAGTTCGACGGCGAGAACTTCAGCTATTTTCCGGCGACCTACAACGGCAAGGATGCGCGCTCGCAAGGCGTGGAGCTCGAGCTGCACGCCGCGCTCACGCGCGACACGCAGCTCTCCTTCGGCTACGACTACACGCAGGCGAAGGTCACCCAGACCTTCCAGCTCCTGGATTACCCGACCTATGCGACCATCCCGTCGCTGGGTGGCAACGGCCAGCCGGCCGTGCTGTTCGACGGACCGATCACTGCCGGCACGAAGCTGCCGGGCATCCCGTTGAACACGTTCTCGTTGGCCCTCGACCGGACGGTGCCTTTGTCGGTGATGAGCCGGCCGGCATCGCTGAAGCTGCACGTCGACGGCGCTTATCGGAGCGCCACCACGGCGACGATTCTGACCGCGACGCCGTTCAATTGGACGATTCCGCAGAGCTTCTCGGGCAATGCCCGGGCCACGTTCGCGCCGGGCGGCCCGTTGACCTATGATCTGTTCGTGAACAATTTGACCGACTGCACGTGCTACTCGGGCGGTCAAAACATACAAGCCTATCCGAACTATTCCCGAGATCGGTATGTTGCGCGGCCGCGCACCATCGGCATCAGCGTGCGTTACGATTTTTGAGGTTTCCATGCGTTCTCCCACGTCATTGCTTGCGGCCTTTTCGCTCGCTTGCCTGGTGCATGCGGGCGCCGCCCATGCGGCGGTCACGGCGATCGATCCAAAGGCGCTGTACCCAGAGGGACCGCTCTGGGACCAGGGCCGGCTGCTCTATGTGGAATATGCCGGGCCGGGCATCAAGAGCTGGGACGGGAAGGAAGCGAAAATCTGGTGGCGCCGCGAGCACTGCGGAGCGAACGGATTGATTCATTTCCGGGGCGATCATGTGCTGGTGGCCTGTTACGACGGGAATTACCTGGTCGAGCTCGACGCGGCGGGCAAACAGGTGCGCATTTTCGATAAGGACAGTGCCGGGAAGGCGTTCGTCGGTCCCAACGATTTCTCGAGCGACGGTCACGGGGGCGTGTTCTTCTCGGCCTCCGGCGTATACGACATCAAGGCGCCGATCACGGGAGCGGTGCTGCACCTGTCGGCGGATGGGCAAGACATGCGGGTGGTCGCCGATACCATCCACTATTCGAACGGCCTGACACTCTCCAAGGACGGCAAACATCTGTTGGTGGCGGAAATGCTCGCCGGCAGAATCCTGTCCTTTCCCATCGGCGACGATGGCGCTTTGGGACCTCGGACGGTCTGGGCACGGCTGCAAGACCTCGCGCCACCGACGCCGAACGAGGATGCCTACAACGGCCCGGACGGCGTCAAACTCGGTCCCGACGGGAATTACTACATTGCACAAAACGGCTCCGGCAGGGTGTTGGTCGTGACCGAAGAGATGAAGCTGGTCCGCGCCATCGACGTGCCGACTCCCTACGTGACCAACGTGGGCTTCGGTGCGAACGGATCGGGCACCGTCTTCATCACCGGCGCCTTCGATCCCTGGAAAGCGCCGTTCCCGGGCGCGGTGTATCGCTGGACACCATGAGCGGCTATTCGTTGGACCATGACCGCGGCATTCGATCCATCGCGGCCCGCGGCCGGCACGTGGCATACGGCATGGGGCTCGGGATCATGCTGCTCGATGACGTATACCCCGGGTTTCCGGGCGACGTGCGCAATGCCAGCGCGTTCCCGTTCCCAATCCAGTACGACGTGGTCGAAGGGGTGAATATCCAACGCCTGGTGTTTGAGGCGGACAAGAGCCCGTGCCTTGCCCCGATTCTCGCGGCGGCGAAGCGGCTCGAGCGGATGGGATGCCGCGCCATCGCCGCCGAATGCGGCTACTTCGCCTATTTTCAGAGGGAAGTCGCGCGCGCAGTGAACGTGCCCGTGTTCATGTCGAGCCTGCTGCAAGTGCCGCTCGCGCAGCAGCTCCTCGGAGCAGAGGCCCTGATCGGAATCGTCTGCGGCACCCGTTCCAACCTGACGCATGCGCACCTGGAGGCGGTCGGCATCGATCCCGGGGGCCGCGTCGTCATTGCCGGCGCGATGGACGAGTACCAGTGTCCGGAATTCGACAATCTGTGGAACGCGCAGGTGCGCGCCGAAATTCCGGTGTCGAATTACGAGCGCTCGGAGGCGGATTTCGTCGCCCTGTGCAAGGACTTCAAGGGCAAGCACCCGCAGATGCGCGCGCTGGTGTTCGAGTGCACCGGATTCCAGCCCTTCGCCCGTGCGGTGCAGCGCGCGGTCGACCTGCCGATCTTCAGCTGGTCGACGTTGCTCGAATTCGCGCATTCCGTGGTCGTTCACCGCGATTTTTACGGGCACGTCTAGCGGCGGCAGGAAGCGCCACAGCACCCAAAGCTCGATCGAGAGGCCCGCGGCCTCGCGCCGTGGGCCCGGTTTCGCGCTAAGAGCTCAAGGGAACGTAATCGACTGCACCGGTATTCGGGTCATAAACCTCTTCCGCCGGAAACCAATAGATCTCTTCGTTTCCCTGATCGTCGACATACGAGTAACCGATGTACTCCGTGCCCAAATCCTGCATTTGGGCAAGCCGGTACGAGGCATACATCAGGTGTCCCCCCGATGCCTGCGCCATTTTCCGGTGTGTCTTGTATTTCTTGACCGGAATGTCTCCCTTCTCGGAATGCTTGACGTGCAGGGCCGCGATTTTCCCTCCTTTGACCTCCACCGACGTGGTGTATTTTCCCTTGTGGTCGATGTCGTGGTGGCCGTCTTGTTTGAGCTTGTCCTTGACCAACGCTTTCGCGTCGTGATGATGCTGCGCTTGGACTGGGACACCGAGCGCGGCCCCGGCCGAGAGCGCGAGTGCAAATGCGGTAAGAATGGGTAGCAAAGGACGGTTAACGCGCATGGTATTTCCCGTGTTGTAGGTTTTGGAGGAACCCAGTTTTGAATGAAACCCCGGGCGATGCGATTCTCGGGGCACCGCTTTGCGGGTGAGAAATGTCCGACCGGCGATGCGTCAGAAAAAGATGACAACCTGCGTGGAGGAAGGGCACTTGAATGGGTGTCATGGCCATCGCAGAGTGCCGTCTCGACGCAGCGGCCCCGGCCGCCAGGCGCCGTATGGCAGTGCGGCAATTGGGGGGAAATCTCCTCACCCACACGGCCGCAACTCATGATTAAATGGTTCGGCGCGCTTGCCACAGTCCGGGCGCCCGATGGGGAGGCACGACATCATGTCCATCAATGCATTCGATGCGGCCGTGGCGGGAGAAAGCGTCCTCGTCACCGAAACGCGGATGGAAGAGCTGCAGCTGCTGGGCCGCGTCGGCAGCACGTCGTTCGTCATTTCCGGCTCGCGCAGAAATTTCTCGCCCGAGAGTTTGAACCCCTATGAGCTGTTGGGTGCCGCGCTCGGATCCTCGACCGCAATGACCCTGCGGCTGTACGCGGACCGCATGGGATTGCCGCTCGTGAGGATTCAAGTCAGCGTATCGCATCACCCGAGCGATGAGGCCTCGGGCGCCGCTTTCGAGCGCTCCATCATCCTGGAAGGCGATCTCAGTGCGGAGCAAAGGCGGCGACTGCTCGAGGTCGCGCGTTCTTGTCCGGTCGATCAGACGCTCAGCCGCGGGGCCGAGATCCACACCTCGGTCAGTACGGACATTCGCATCACGGCCGCTCCTGCGACCTCCGACTACTTGAGGGACATCGATCAACGAGTCACGGCCCTGCAGGGGACATTCTCGCACGCGGAGTAGCCAGACGGGTTAGTCCTTACCCGACCCCGTGATCACCTTGAGAATCGTCACCGCCGTCCGCTACGTCACGCCGCTGCGCGAGGGCGGATCGTTGCCCGCCATCGTCGAGGGCGACGACGAGGGGCTCTATGTCCTGAAATTCCGGGGCGCCGGGCAGGGCGCGAAGTCGCTGGTCGCGGAACTTCTCGCGGGCGAGATCGCCCGTCTGCTGGAATTGGCGGTACCGGAAATCGTGTTCATGGAGCTGCCGGTGGAACTCGCCCGCACCGAGCCGGATCCGGAGATCCAAAGTCTCATCCGCGCAAGCGGCGGGCTGAACCTGGCGCTCGATTATCTGCCGGGATCGATCACGTTCGATCCGTTGGTGTACCAGCCCGACACGGATCTCGCCTCGGCCATCGTGTGGTTCGACGCCTACGTCTGCAACGTGGATCGGACCGCTCGAAACGTCAACATGCTGCTGTGGCACCGGCACCTCTGGCTGATCGATCACGGCGCCGCGCTTTATTTCCATCATGACTGGAATCGCCCGGACGTCCAAGCGTTGACGCCCTTCCCCCTGATCCGGGACCACGTCCTGTTGAGCTTTGCGGGCTCGCTTCCCGCCGCCGATGCCCGCTTGAAGCCGCTCCTGTCGCGGGAAAAGTTGTCGAGCTTGGTCGAACTGATCCCGGGCCCATGGCTCGCGCAGGATGGCGCCTCCTCGAGCGCCGCGGAACAGCGCGCGGCGTACCTCGAGTTCTTCTGCGATCGGCTGCAAAATTCAGCGGTGTTCTTGAACGAGGCGATCCGCGCCCGTGGCGCACCACGATGAGCCGTCCCAACACCTACGATTACGCGATCGTTCGAGTGGTACCCCGCGTCGAGCGGGGAGAATTCGTCAATGCCGGCATCATCCTCTCGTGCGATGTCGAGCGCGTCCTGCTCGCCCGCATCGAGCTCGATGAGCGCCGGGTACTCGCACTCGATCCCCGGGCGGATTTGCGGTCCATTCGCGATGCGCTCGAGATCATCCCGATCATTTGCGCGGGCGGCCCCGACAGCGGACGCATCGGCTCGATGTCCGACCGCGAGCGTTTCCACTGGCTCGTGTCGCCGAAAAGCACCATCGTGCAGACCTCGCCCGTGCACACCGGCCAATGCGCCGATCCCGAGGGCGCACTCGAGCATCTGATGACGGCGATGGTCCGTCGCTGACGGCTATTCGGTCATCGCTCGAAGCTCGCGAAGCGCGAAATCGAACTGCCCCGCGTGGTCGAACCGGTTCCATTGCTCGCGCAGCAGTGTTCGGGCTTGGGGCTTATCTCCCATCCCCACGTCCGCGGCGGCGGTGACGGTGGTGAGATAGGCCCGCTCGCCGTCCGAATCGGCAACGGGTGGCGCGAGCAGATCCGTGCCGAGCCCGACGATTGCGGTCGAGTCGCGCCGCGCGATCGCAGACCACAAATCCACCCACGCCTTGTCGGTACCCGTCGCCGAGAGATAACAGGGGCTCGCTTCGACCCGGCTCCACACGGCCTTAAGCTCGACCGGATTGAGGTAGGCGGCCGTTTCGTCGCTCAAGTTCCTGACTGCGTTCTGCCAGGCGGACCGTGCCGGCGCCTGCGCGCAAAGATCCGACCCCGTGCCAATGAGCCCCAGAAATTGGGCCGTGGCGGGATCGAGATTGTCAGGGCGGCCGCTCGTCAGCGCACCACGGATGTCGAGTGCGCGTTGCACGAGCCGATCGCGAATCACGCCGCTGTCGGCCGAGGGCTCGAGGGTGGCGCCGCGCTCGGGTGCCGCGCCGATCAGCTCCAAGAACGGAATGGGCAACACGGTGAGCGCCGGGAGCTCCATCGCATTGGCACGCAGATAGCGCAAACGCGGCGCATTCAGATCCACGAACGGGTAGAAATCGGAGTTCGCAGGGACCCTGACCGCCTCGAGCACCGGACCCAAGGTGCGGTTGTCGCCGAGCTTGCGCGACTCGATATCCGCGACCGACCGAACGCCGATCCGCTCGAGTTCGGCGCGCAATGCGGGCGATTGGAGCAACCGATCGTCCGGCGTTGCGAGCGAGGGGGCTTTGGTCGCGACGATCAGGACATCCAGGTCATCGACGTTGTAGAGCGCATAGGCACCGAAGTGCGGAGCGAGCGCCTTGATCACCGAGGCCAAGATACCGAGGTTCGTTTCGTACACCTGCATCCATTGGACGAAGTACCCGTCGGGCGTGAGGTAGTGCGTGATGCGGCCGTAAAATTCGTCCGAGAACAGCGTGGCGACCCCGCTCACCCAGGGGTTCGAGGGCTCGGAGACGATGAGATCGTAAGGTTCGCGGGAACTCGCGAAGAAGGTTTTGGCGTCCTCGAAAACGATGTGACTGCGCGGATCCTCGAAAACGTTGTGGATGCGCGCGGCGAAGCCGCGGCGCGCGGCTTCCACCATGAACGGCTCGATCTCGATCGAGTCGAGGCGCTTCACCCCGGCGCCGGTCAGGAGCGTGTGGGTGGTGAGTCCGGAGCCGAAGCCGATGTTCGCGACACGGGCCGGGTGCGGGAGCAGGCTCAAAGGGATGGCTGCGGCCAGCACCATGGTGCTTTCGTCGACCGTGGGTTCTCCGGGCCCCATCTGAATGCCCGCGTCCGGCTTGCCGTTGGTGGCAATGGTGACGGTTCCATCCTTCTCGACCAGACTGATGGTGGCGGTTTTGCCGTCCCTGAGATAGACAACGGCCGCACCTTGCGGCAGCGTCGCGGACCCCGTGCGGTACACACCGGAGGTCATCCGCAGAGGATCCAATTTCACCGCCAAGGCAACGATACCGAACACCCCGAGGCCGAGCGCCGTGACCACCCGCGAGACGCGCATCGGCTGCCCACGCCCGGCGTAGATCCGCGAGAGCCCCAAGCCGATGTGGATCGCGGCGCCGCCCAGAATGACGCCTTTAACCCCGATGCTCGGCATCAGCACGTGGATCGTGAGCAGCACGCCGGCGATGGCACCCAAGGTGTTGACCGAATAGATGGTGCCGATGGCCCGCTCCCCGGTACCTCGCCGCAACAGCTCGTGGGTGAGCAGCGGCAGCGTCATTCCCGCGCAAAAGGTGGCCGGGACCATGATCGCCGCGGCGATCAGTTGGCTGATCAGATTGAGGCCCAGGTAACCGTACATGGTGCGCTCAAAGCGCCCGAGAAACCACGCCATGAAATCGAAGGTCACGTTGTAGGCCGGGAGCGTGAGGGCCGCCAACGTGCCCATGGCCACCATGACGTAGGCAAGATAGCGAAGCGGATCCTCGAGCCGCTCGATGCGCCGTCGCACGTACAGACCGCCGAAGGCGAGGCCGAAGATGAAGGCGCTCAACATCAGTTCGAACGAATGAGTCGAGCTGCCGAGCACCAGGCTGAGCATGCGGATCCAGCCGAGCTCGTACATGAACGAGGCCGTGCCGGTGAGAAATGCGGCGATGAGGAGCCAGCGGTTCATTCGAGCCGTGTCCGAATGGGGGGCGGATGCCGTCTGCGGCGCCGGGGCGGGCTCGGCGCGGCCGCGCACCGCGATCCAGATCGCGAACGCGAGCACGAGGTTGAGTATCCCGGCGCTCTCGATCGTGCCGGGAAGGCCGACCACCCCGATCAGCACGAAGCCGCTCACCAGCACGCCGATCGCGGCGCCTAAGCTGTTGGTGAAGTATAGCGTCGCGAGCGTCTCGCCCGGCTTGTCCGGCCAGCGGCGGATGAGGCCGCCGCTGATCAGCGGAAAGGTCATGCCGAGCAACACGGATTGCGGAAAGATGATCAAAGATCCCAACGACCATTTATAGACGTGAATCCAAAATGCCGAGGGAAGTGCGGGGATGGCAGTCGCGAACGAGAAGTCGTAAGCCGCGACGAAGATCGGGTGAAAAAGCAGGCCGAGAGCGCCGATCACTGCCTCGACCACGACGTAGGCCATGAGTAGCCGCTGGATGCGGAACGAGCTGCGGGCGATCAACCAGGAGCCGAGCGCCATGCCGCCCATGAAAATGGCGAGTACCAGCGATTGCGCGTAGGCCGCGTGACCCAACAGCAGCTTCAGATAGTGCGACCAGATGGATTCGTAGATCAGTCCGGTGAACCCGGACACCACGAATACCGAGAGCAGAAACCGGCGGCGTGCGACATCGAGCGTTTGCATGGGAACCCGGCACTCCTTGGGCGCGAGTCGCCATTTCGCGGGCGCGCGATTTTACGCCCGGGAATCCACCCGCGCTCCGTTATCGGCCCTCGGGTTGGTGCGGCCTGGGCCCCCCCTGCGGCCATCGATGACGGCCCCGATCCGCCGCCTTATCAAATAACCACATGATTTTTATGGATTTTCTTCGATGCAATAAAGCCGCGTCGACGTCCTCGGTTGACACCATCGAAGCGGTATGGATAATAACTGCCGAAGCAGTGATTGTTCAGGCAGTAAATGCCGAGGCACTAAATGTCCAAGCAGCATTATCAAGCCGCCACGTATCGGGCTCAAAACAGCGTCGGCTATCTGATCAAGCGGGCGCATTCGATGATGTTGGATGTCCTCGAGCAGATATTCGAGGAACAGGGGTACAGCTATATCCAGTACGTGATCCTTTGTTGGCTGCGTGACGGCATCGCGGTCAACCCCAAGGACATTTGCGTTCAATTCCGTCATGACAGTGGAGCGCTGACCCGCGTCATCGACCAGCTGGCTGACCGGGGGCTCCTCGAGCGCGTCAGGCGAGACCGTGACCGTCGCAAGGTGGAACTGCAGCTCACCGAAGCCGGCCGCAAGGCGGTCGAGGGTCTCGTTCCGCTGGTGGTTGAGAAATTGAATCTTGCGCTCGCCGATTTTTCGAGCGAGGAAGTCCAGGAGTTTCTGCGACTGCTGCTGAAACTCAACACCCGGCTGCAATCGACGCTCGACGCGAAGGCAACGCCATGCGTCTGAAAGCATTGCTGCGACTCGGCATGGTGGTTGGAACGTTGGCGTTCTCGGGATGCGTTTTGCCCCCGAAAGAGGCTGCGCACCCTGAGCAACTCGCAAGCGACCCAGTGGGTCTCTCGGGCGCCGCGGTGCAGCCGACGGCCGACGGCTGGTGGGACTCGTTCAAGGACCCGCAGCTCGACCGGCTGATTCGCCTGGGACTCGAGGACAGCCCGACGCTGGTCGAGGCGAAGGCGCGCGTCAGCGCCGCCCTCGCGCAGACACAAACCGCGCAGGCGGCGCTCAGGCCGAGCGCCAATCTCGACGCCAGCGCGCTCTATCAGCGTGCTCCGGACAACTATCTCATCCCGCCACCGCTCGCCGGACACAGCTTCTGGATGGGCCAGGCCGGCGCAAGCCTGGGCTGGGATCTGGATTTTTGGGGGCGTCAGTCAGACGCCGTTCACCGCGCCCAGGGGCTCGCCGATTCCGCGAGCTTCGATGAGGCCAACGCCCGGCTGATGCTCGCCGGGGCGATCGCGCAGGCCTACATCGAGCTCTTTCGGGAGGACGCGCTCGTCGACATCGCGCAGCGCTCCGAGATGCAGCGCCAGAATATCGTCGACATCACCCGCCGCCGCGTGAGTGCCGGGCTCGATACCCAGCTCGAAATTCGAGAGGCGGAAGGCCAGCTCCCGCAGGCCCGCGTCGCGCGCGCGCAGGCGCAGGCGGCCGCCGAGCTAGCGGTGCACGAGCTCGCGACGCTGACCGGTCAGGGCGCAGGCGCGTATGCGACGATCGAGCGCCCGGTGCTGCAAGTCGAAGCGGCGTTGCCGGTACCGCAGGAGCTGCCGATCAACCTGCTCGCGCGCCGTCCGGACGTACTGTCGGCGCGTTCGCTGGTGCAGGCTGCCGACGCTGAGCGCCTCGCCTCGAGAGCGGCGTTCTACCCGGACGTAAGCCTGCGCGCGATTGCGGGCATCGGCGCTTTCGGCATGAACAACCTGGTGCAGTGGAGCGCGCGCGGATATGGAGCGGGCCCGCTCATCTCCCTGCCGCTGTTCGACGGCGGCCGCCTCAAGGCGCAGTACCGCGGCAGCGAAGCGCAGCTCGATTCAGCCATTGCCGGCTACAACGACACCGTGCTGCACGCGGTTGAGCAGACCGCCGACCAAATCACGCGCCTCGACGCCCTGGCCCGCGAACGGGTGGATCAACAGCTCACGCTGGATGCGACCGAAGCCGCCTACCGACTGGCCGAGGAGCGCTATCGCGCGGGACTCGCAAGCTACCTGTCGGTGCTCAACGCCGAGACTCAGGTGCTCAGCGCGCGTCAGTCCATGGTGGACATTCTGGCGAGCCAGGCGGTTGCCCGGGTAACGCTGCTGCTCGCCGTCGGCGGCAGCTTCGATGCGCACCCGGCCGGCGCCGTCGCGGTTGCTGAACACCCCGCGCTTGCTGAACACCCCGCGCTTGCTGAACACCCCGCGCTTGCTGAACACCCCGAAATTTCCTCCGATCTATTGACACGAGCAATCCCATGAACACGTCAGCATCCCCTCAAAGCTCCGAAGCCCCCGCCTCGTCGTCCCCGCGCCGCACCCGGCGCGCCGGTCTTCTGGTCCTCGGCGCCGCCGTGGTTCTCGGCGCCGTCGGCTACGGCGCGTACTGGTTCCTCGACGGCCGCTTCTACGAATCCACCGACGATGCCTATGTCGGCGGCGACGTGGTGCAGATCACGAGCGAAGTGCCCGGCACCGTGCTGGCGCTGAACGTCGATGACACCCAGCGCGTGAGCGCCGGCCAGCCGCTGCTCGAGCTCGATCAGGCGGATGCGAAAATCGCGGTGGCCAATGCCGAAGCGGATCTCGCGCGCGCCGTACGCCAGGTGCGCGGCCTGTTTGCGCAGAGCAAGGAGCTGCACGCGCAAATCGACCAGCGCGAACAGGCGGAACGTACGGCCGACGAGGACTTGAAGCGTCGCGGCGGCCTGTTGACGGACGGCGCCATTTCGCAGGAAGAGCTCTCGCACGCGCGCGACGCGGTCACCACCACGCGCGCGAACGTCGCCGCTGCGCGCCAGCAACTGAGCCAAACCGTGGCGCAAATCGACGGCACCACCATCGCCGATCATCCGCAGGTGCTGGCCGCCGCGGCGGCCGTGCGCAACGCGGATCTCGCCCTGCATCGCACCGAACTGACCTCCCCGGTCACCGGCGTAATCGCCAAGCGCTCCGTGGAAGTCGGTCAACGGGTTGCGGCGGGCACGCCGCTGCTCGCCGTGGTACCGCTCGACGATGTGTGGGTCGATGCGAATTTCAAGGAAGTTCAGCTGCAGCGCATGCGCACCGGCCAGCCCGTGACCGTGCGCACCGATCTGTACGGCCGCAGCGTCACTTACCACGGCCACGTCGTGGGCATCGCGGCGGGCAGCGGCAGCGCCTTCGCGCTGTTGCCGGCACAGAACGCCTCCGGCAACTGGATCAAGATCGTGCAGCGCGTGCCGGTGCGGATCCTCCTGGACGCCGACGATCTGAAGTCGCATCCGCTGCGGGTCGGCCTGTCGACGACCGTGCGCGTCGACCTGCACGACACGTCGGGGCCGCTGATGAGCACGCCGATGCGCAATGTGCCGCTGCCGCGGCAGGCGAGCGCGGGCGACGATCCGGCGGTCGATGCGCGCATCGCATCCATCATCGCGGAAAACGCGGGCCCGAAGCCCAACGAGCCGGCACATCTCAGCCGCAACGCGCAGGGCAAGGCTCATGGCGAGGACCGCGCGGATGGCGGCGACAGCGACACCGCCCTGGTGGCCGCAAGCCCGTGAGCGCGACTCCCGCCATCGCTCCGCCGGCGCCGGTGCTTGCCGGCACCGCCAAGGCGGTGACCGCCGTGGCGCTGGCGCTCGGCACCTTCATGCAGGTGCTCGACACCTCGATCGCGAACGTCTCGATCCCGACCATCAGCGGCGATCTGGGCGTGAGCTCCGATCAGGGCACCTGGGTGATCACCTCGTTCGCCGTGGCCAACGGTGTTTCGGTGCCCTTGACCGGCTGGCTCATGCAGCGCTTCGGCGTGGTGCGCACCTTCGTGCTGTCGGTTGTGCTGTTCACGATCGCCTCGCTGCTGTGCGGCCTTGCCTGGAGCTTGCCGTCGTTGATCGCCTTCCGGGTGCTGCAGGGCGCGGTCTCGGGGCCGATGATCCCCGGGAGCCAGACGCTCCTCATCAGCGTGTTCGGGCCCGCCAAGCGACCGGTGGCGCTCACCATCTGGTCGATGACGACACTGGTGGCGCCGATCGCGGGACCGCTGCTCGGCGGCTATATCTCGGACAACTACGTGTGGCCGTGGATCTTTCTCATCAACGTGCCGGTGGGCATCGTCTGCGCCTATATCTGCTGGACGAATCTCAAATCGCAGGAGACACCGACCCGCAAGATCCCGATCGACCGCGTGGGTCTCGTGCTCTTGTTCGTGTGGGTCGGCGCGCTGCAGATCATGCTGGACAAGGGCAAGGATCTCGACTGGTTCCATTCGACCACCATCGTGGTGCTGCTCATCGTCACGGTGATCGCGTTCGCCGCGTGGCTCATCTGGAGCCTCACGGAGGAGCATCCGATCGTCGATCTCTCCCTGTTCAAATCGCGCAGTTTCAGTCTCGGAACTCTGGCCATGTGCTTAGGGTATGCCGTCTTCTTCGGCAACATCGTGCTGATGCCCCTGTGGCTGCAGAGCTACGAAGGGTATACGGCCACCTGGGCGGGAATCGTGTCGGCGCCGAGCGGTGTGACCGCCATCATCACCTCGATCTTCGTCTCGCGGCTGATGCGGCGCTTCGATCCACGCATGCTGGCGGCCGTCTCGTTCGGCATTTACGCCCTCTCCTATTTCATGCGCGCCGGTCTCACGACGGATGCCAACCTGTTCGCCTTCGTGGCGCCGCAGCTCGTGCAAGGGTTTGCGATGGGGTTGTTCTTCGTCACCATGCTGGCGGTGATCTTCGACGGGCTGCCGCCGCAGAAGATACCCTCGGCGTCGGGCCTGTCGAACTTCCTGCGCATCACCGCGGGCAGCTTCGCCACCTCGTTGATCACGACCTTCTGGGACCGCCGTGAAACCCTGCATCAGTCGCACCTCGCGGATTCGGTCAGCGTATACACGCCCGCCTATCAGCAGTCGCTCGCGCAGATGCATCAGTTTGGTCTCACCGACCAGAGCGCTGCGGGCGTGATGACGCAGGGACTCATCGCGCAGAGCTATTTGTTGTCCTCGCTGGATTTGTTCTATCTGTCCGGGTGGCTCTGCGTGGCGCTCATACCGCTGTGTTTTTTGGTAAGGCGTCCGTCGGTGCAGGGGGCGGTGGTGGCGGCGGCGGATTGATCGCGGCTTGCCGGAGGGATGCTAAGCTTGCCTTGCTGCGGAAGAATTCAACTTAGGCCGAGCGTTCGAGGAGAATGCCGGCCAGCGCATCGACGGCGGTCTCGTCGCCATAAGCTTTTGATGCCGCGAGGTCGAGCTTTTCGCGAATCGTTGCGCGGTAGGTCGGACTCGCCGCGAGTCGCGTTGCCAACCCGATGTAGCCATCGACGTCGGTCGCAACCAGCTCATCGAGGCCGAGATGTCTGAGGATCCCACTCCCCAATCGTCCCCGGAGGAATCGGCCTTCGAACGTCACGCAGGGCAACCGGCACTCGACCGCCTGCATGAGTGTGTTGAATCCCGAGAAGCCGATCGTGTCAAGATAGACGTCGGCGGAGCGCAGTAACCCGAAGAAGCACGCGCGCGACTGCCAGGGTATCGAGGCGAGGTGCCGTATCGGGTCGAGCCCGGCGACCTGGAATGCCCTGGAGATCCTTTGCAGGAGCCTACGGCTGAGTTCGAACTTATCGTGCTGGAAGAACAGAAACCGGCACGGCCCGAGACGGCGTGCGATTTCGACAAAGATGCGATCGTACTGCGGCGCATACTTAAAGGGCACACCTGCGCAAAGGAAGATCGGCCCCGAGTGCCGACCGAGCGCCGCAAGATCGGCCGGGCTCGAGGGGACGCGGTGCGGCTCGTAATGCACGCCGAGGTTCGGCAGGCGCACGAGCCGCTCACAGTAGTATTGCTGCGCATCCGGTGGTTCGAGCCGATCGGCCGATAGGAACAAGTCGATGGTCGGAAGCCCACTGGTCTCGGGATGACCCCACCCGGCGAGTTGGTTGGGGCAGAGGCGCAGGGTCGCCAGTCCCAGCGTAACGTCATTCATCCCGATCTCGGGAAAGATCAAGGCGTTGAGCGCACGGTCATGGATAAGCCGGGCCCAGTCCGGCACGGAGCGAACCCCGGTCTCGAAGCGATCCACGGATTGGCGCGCATGCTGAGTCTCGACATCGTCTTTGGTACCGACGCTAAAGATAGAGAGCTCGAAGCGAGCGCGGCCGAGACCGCGCAGCCAGCCAGCCAAAATCGCGGTGTAGACGGAGTGATCAAAAACATGGGCCGAGACGAAACCCACCCTGAAAGGCTGGGGCTCAGCGGAATGGACCGCGACATCAGGTCGCGGTCCGCGCAAGAAATCCGCCAAGCGCTCGGCCAAGGGTCGGCGAAATCGCCCCAGGAGGTTGAGGTTGCACTCCTCCTGATAGCTCAGATAAAAAAGCGTCTGCTGAGCCGCCGCGAGCGCCTGATCGGCGCTGAGCGCCCGGCCAGGGGCGACGCGTTCCCGTGCGGACAATTCCGCGTCGAAGGCATCACGCCCCGCTTGCGCCTCCTCGGCAGATGCGGGCACGGCAGGAATCAAGCTCGCCAGCAGGCGCGTCCATGCCTGGATGTAATCCGGAGCGAGCTCGAGCGCCCGGCGATAGCTTCGCACGGCGGCATCGATGTTGCCCATCTCGCCCATAAGGACACCGCGGTTGCACCACGCCTCGAGATTCGCCGGGTCCAACTGGAGTGCCTGATCGAGACACGGCAAAGCGGCGGCATGTCGATGCAGCATCCGCAAAGCGCCGGCCTTCGCGCTATGGGCTGCGGCCAGATCGTTGCGAATCGACAGCGCCTCATCGGCACATCGCAGTGCATCCGCAGGACGCTCAAGCGCGAGAAGCGCCGAAATCTTGTGCAGCCGAAGCGTCGCGTCACCCGGGCGAAGTCGCAGCGCCTCCTCGAATGAGTCGAGGGCGCTCTCGAAACACCGCCGCCGGACCAGTACCGTACCCCGTCCCACCCAGGCCCCGACGAGGCTCGGGGAAAGCGCAAGCGCCTGATCAAAGCTGCGTATCGCCTCCTCGAGCCGCCCGAGCTGCTCGAGCGCGATGCCCAGATTGACGTGGGCGATCGCGTAACCCTGATCAATCTGGACAGCGACACGGAAGCTCTGAACAGCCGCCTCCACCCGGCCGACGCCGGCAAGTGCTTGGCCGAGAATGTTATATGCGCTCACGCTGTGGGGCTCGAGCTCAATCGCGCGCTTCAGGGGCTCGATCGCCTCCGCCGGCCGGCCCGCTGATAACATTGCGGCGCCCAGCTTGCAAAGCGCCTCTGCATCGACCGAGGCCTCTTGGCGATTCAATCCGTGGCGCTCACGAGCAGGCCCATGTGACGTAGGTTGGGGGAGATTACGACAAAGCAGTCGCGGATGTCTCGCTCGCCATCATTCACACCGAGTTACTTCCTCGATGTTCAGCCGTGCGCAACATCACAAGCACCGACGTAACCTCGGCCTCTTGCCCGTCATTTGTAAGCACCGTGAAAGCCAGCGTGATTTCGCCGACGCGAATAACCCCTTGCGTCAGATGTTTGTACTCGCCCGGATTCGGCGCCCGATCGGTCGCGGCGAAATAGAACCCTCCTCCATTCACACCCTTGATCTCTACAAGAGGCAGCACGCCCTCAACGGATTGCGAGGCGACACCCCTCGCCGCTGCCGCAATCTCCGATCGAATCGTTGCTTCATCAGGTGCTTCGCTAAGGGGCCCCGTGGGCCAACCCGCCGTAATCAGTACCGCAAAGGGCATGCCCGACCGTGGCATCAACCCAATGGTCGGTGGCAGCCGATTCGGCGGGTGCTTGAATTCGCTCGTCCAACCATCGGGGATTAGCAGCGTCAGCGCGCCATGATCTGGAAGACCGTACGAGTGCGGCGAAACTCCCGAGGCGGCGGCCGACGCCGTCACGAGCATGAATGTCGAGAGAAGTACACAAGCGTAGATTAGGCGCATTGAGGCTCCCTGCAGTTGCCGGCAGCGACAGGGCAGATAGCGAGCCGCAAAATATGCGCGCGGCAGCTGGCAAATTTCCACCAAACCGCGCGGACTATTAAAACACATTAAGCATGCATCCAAACTCCGCGACCAGGGCGCTGATTGTTCGGAGTGCTCCGGAATATAGCGCTCTCGCGAATTTATGCGGAATCCAGCCAGCGCTCCATCAGGGTTCGAACGTCCTCCCCCTCGCGAATGCGGCCGGGAGTGCGCGAAAAGCGTGGAGCCGGCGCCGCGTGCCATTGACCGTCGATGCGCCGGTAGATTTCGCGTGCCCGCATGTGCGGATCGGTGGGCACCTCCTCGAGGCCGAGCACGGGTGCAAAACACGCATCAGTCGACTCGAGCAACGTGCACCACTCCTCGCGCGTCTTGGAAAGGAAGATGTCTCCGAGCACGCGCGCCTGTTCCTCCCAGGACGCACGATCGTATTGCGTATCGGCAAACCGCGCCGGCGCGCCGATCGCCCGCAGGAGCTCCCGATAGAAGGTCGGCTCCAGGGGGCCGATGGCGACCTCCGCTCCGTCGGCGCATCGATAGGTTCTATAGAACGGCGCGGCTCCCCCGAGAAGATTCTCGGATCGATCGACGGACAGCTTGCCGCTCGGGATCAGACCGGAGAACATCGTCATGAGCGATGCGACTCCATCGACGATGGCGCCGTCGATCACCTGGCCCTTGCCGGATCGCACGCGCTCCAGCAGAGCCGCCAGGATGCCGAACGCCAGGAACATCGAGCCGCCGCCGAAATCGCCGACGAGATTGAGAGGCGGGACCGATCGCCTGCCGGGCTCCCCGATCGCCTTGAGCGCGCCGGTGAGCGCAATGAAATTGATATCGTGGCCGGCAATCTTTGCTTTCGGGCCGGTTTGTCCCCAGCCGGTCATGCGCGCGTAGACGAGTCGTGGATTCGCGGTGAGCAGCGGCTCGGGCCCCAAGCCCAACCGCTCCATCACTCCCGGCCTGAAGCCCTCGATCAGCACATCCGCCCGGGCGGCGAGCTTCGCGCATTGCTCGCGGCCGGCATCGCTCTTGATGTCCACGGTGAGGACGCTGCGGCCGCGATCCACGACTCGATTGGGCCAGCCGTTTCCTCCCGCCCGATCGATCCTGAGGACCTCGGCGCCGAGATCCGCCAGGAGCATTGCGCAATGCGGCCCCGGGCCGATTGCGGCAAATTCGATGACGCGCACGCCGCTGAGAGGACCATCCGATGAGCTCATCGGAATACGATACGCCGAATCGGCGTCGCGGACCTCTTGCTCTCCCAGTTGCCGAAGCCACCCGACTCGGGGAGTGCCCGACACGTCGTGTATGATCAGGTCAACAACTCAGCATTCCGAAAGGGTGGAACGATGCACAGATTCGAAGGCCGTATCGCTGTCGTAAGCGGCGCTGCGCAGGGCATGGGCAAGGCGGTCGCGCTGCGGCTCGGCGAGGAAGGCGCCACGGTGGTTGCCGCAGACATCAACGGTGCCGGCGCCGCGGCGACCGCGAAGACGCTCGGTGGCGCATCGCTCGGCATCGGCTGCGACATCGGCGATGAGGCCGCGGTAGCCAAGCTGTTCGAGACGGTGAGCGGGAAGTTCGGCAAGCTGGACGTTCTCGTCAATGTCGCCGCCATCGTGCCCTTCGTGAAATGGGACGAGCTCACCTTCAGCGAGTGGCGCCGGGTGCTGCGCGTGAATCTCGACGGGCTCTACCTGATGTGCCGCGCGGGCTCCGACCTGATGCGCAAGAATGGCTATGGGCGCATCGTCAACTTCAGCTCGAACTCCATTTTCGCCGGTACGCCGAACATGGCTCATTACGTCGCGTCCAAGGGCGGCGTGTTGACCTTCACGCGGGCTCTCGCCACCGAGCTCGGCCCCTATCAGATCACTGCCAATTCGATTTGCCCGGGGTTGATCGACACGGAAGGCGTGCAGACCACGCCACACAAGGATGCGTTCGAATTCGTCGGCATGCTGCAAGCCATCAAGGGGCGCGGTCTGCCGAAGGACGTGGTGCCGGCCGCCGCTTTTCTCGCCTCGGAGGAAGCGCACTGGATCACCGGGCAGGCCCTCACCGTCGATGCGGGGATGGTGCGCTGGTAG
>Ga0187887_10000232_pt1 | contig 57726 bp, 49 predicted proteins | sample June2016WEW_7_10_FD_132977 | JGI IMG/M metagenome (GOLD analysis project Ga0187887, IMG submission 132977) | Peatland microbial communities from SPRUCE experiment site at the Marcell Experimental Forest, Minnesota, USA - June2016WEW_7_10 | ecosystem: Environmental > Terrestrial > Soil >... | reverse complement strand
TTGGCAATCTTGTCGAGGTGTGGAGTACGAAGGAAAGCCGGGATGCGAAGGACGACGCCCAGCCATCCTCGCGAGGCATCGATTCGTTCCAGATTGTGCATGCTCACGGACGCTTCTGGATCGACAGCCTCATCTTTGATGATGAGCGACCAGGGGTGACGCTGCCCGCGAAGTACCTGAAAACGCCCGGGCTATGACGCGAGCGTTACCAGAGTCCCGCAACAGCGTCCTCCGCCCATACCGAAGCCAGCCGTCCAGACGCTCATTCGTGGAGGGTCTCCGCCAAACTTTCGGGCAGTTATGGCGGCGAGGAGAGTTTCAAGGAAGGAGGTGTCGAATACCGCGAAGCAGGAAAGACCGAGTGCTTCAATGATGGATGCAGCCGGGCTACGGACGCCAATGATCAACGTTTTGGGGGTGAAACTAAAACTCCACTGAAGCCCGGTATGCACTGGATAGTGAATTTACAGCAGCCTTGGGAACTCGGACCTCCCGGCCAACAGGCCTTCACTGTAATCACGGTTGACCCAGCTTCAACCCCAGCTGCTCCTGGATAGCCTCGAAGAAGCTCGGAGCATTCGCAGCCAGTTCCGTGATCGCCCGGTACGCCTGGTCGATCGCTGCATCGGTGTATGCCGAAGCTCCCGCGTCAGAGTTGGCGATTGCAATCTGGCCAAACCGCTTGCGTCCGACCACCCACGGCTTCTCGTCTTCCGTCCAGTCCGGATCAAACAGAGAATTGTAGGAGTAAGCGTAACCATGCGCCCATCGGTTCACTGTAAGGCCATCAATGTCGCGCGCGGGATCGAAGCCCGCGCTACCCAGCATCCGCCCCAACTGGTCGCGCACATTGCGTTCGAACGTCGAGAATGGCGTACCTATTAACTCTGCTCGGCCCAGACGATTTTGATCGCGCATAGGCAATCCGGGACTGCACGGTGTGCGAAGCATGAACAGCACCATCGGTTCTTCCGGTTTGCCCGGAAAGATGTATTCGCCCAGAGTCACCGGAAAATCGAGCGCGGTGTATACGTGATAACTCCCCGGCGACTCAATTTGCCGTACGCCGAGCTTCTCAAACGATGCCCAATTCCGGATGGCAACGTGCGTATACACCAGCGGCGCTTTGACCAGATACGCGAGTGCTTCTCTCTGCTTCTCCGGCAATTCCGGGCAGATATAGGGAATCATCCCGTTGTAACAAGCGAGAACGCACTGCTTGGCTCTGACGCTTTGTAACTTGTTCCCACGGACATACGACACCGCAACTTCCTTCGCCGGCCCCGAGTTCGCGTGTTTCACATTGACCACGGTACTGTTAAGCCGAATGCGAACGGCCGATCCGGCGCGGTCCAGGCGGCTGTAGTCAGCGCGCGCCGTCACCACATCTTCCATCGTGTACCCGGGAATCGATCCCGGTATCAGAGCCCGCACCAACAGCCGGGCGATGGAAGCATTTCCATCCGGAAAGTGAAAGATGTACGGTTCTTCTTTTTCCTCTTCGCCAAGTTTCATTGCCTGGAAGCCGGCATAGGTGACTCCACCGTAATCGTCGCCAGCCATGTAGCATTGGATCGCCGGCACGGCATCGATCCCAACCGCAAACAGATCGTGGGTGTAGCTCTGAAAAAACTTCAACGCGTCGGGATGGACGTTGCACATCTTGGTGAGAAAATCCCCGTAGCTGATCTTCGACAACTTCGCGATCTTCTGCTCCCGCGATAGACCAGGCAGGTAATCCACTTTTTCCGTGTACACGCGCGCAATGTCCCGCCGCACCTCTGCGCTTAAGGGAGTCTTGGCCAGCCACTCCGGCCAGGGTGTGGTTCCCATATCAGCGACCAACCGGTCTTCTCCGAACGTCTCCTTATCGAAGAAACAGCCTGTGCCCAGCTTCCGCGATGAATAGAGCTTCCGGTCGTATGCTTTGTAGAACTTCTGCGTGTCGATGCCCAACTCTACGAGCAGTTTCTTCGCCTCGGCGCTGTAGGCTCCCGGGCTTTCGATCGACTGCGTTCCTCCGTAGCCGAGCAACATCCGGCCGCCCGCATGGAACTCGTTTCGTTTCGCGTGGCCACCAAAGTCGTCGTGGTTGTCGATCACCAACACGCGCGCCTTTTCGCCCGCGCTCTTGCGGAAGAAGTAAGCCGCCGCCAGTCCGCTGATTCCGCCCCCGACCACAACCAAGTCATAGATTTCACCGGTCGGCTGTGGACCGCCATCGGCGTCCCAGGCCTCGCTATCGCGCAGGCGGTGGGCATACGTGTATGTGCCATCGTGGTTTCCGCGCATTCCGGTGAGCGCCGGCGGATAGTAATCCGTCGCCTTCTCCGGCGCGAACGGCTCCGCGTTCGTCTGCAGCGCGAACTCGGCCGGTACCAGTGCGGCCAGCGCCCGGTGACTGGCCAGCACTCCTCCGATCCCAATCGCCGCTCCGTTCAGGAAATCCCTTCGCGAAATCGAGCGCCCCATCCCCAATTCACGGTCCCGCTTTTCGTCACCCATTCGCGAACGCCTCCCGGAAACCAAGCGATTATAAAGAAAGAGGTCAACCCACATAGGCGACCAACGACCTGATAACCGCAGGTCCTCGCCATGCAACCCGCGGCAAATCTTATGCAACTAATTTACTAGTTGACAATCCAATACCCTGTACGTCTAATACAACGGGTCGAGGAGGATGGCATTTGCCCCCGAGAAAGTCTCCAACTCTTACCGAAGCGGAATTGCGCCTGATGGAAGTGCTGTGGCAGAAAGGCGCTTCGACCGTCCAGCAGGTGCAGGAGTTCCTTCCCGAGAAGGAGCCGCTAGCCTACAACTCTGTGCTAACCACGATCCGCATCCTCGAGAAAAAGGGTTACGTGAAGCACGTGAAGGACGGTCGCGCCTTCGTCTACTCTCCGCTAGTGGAGCGCCAGGAAGCGACCCGCTCTGAGATCGGGCGTTTGGTTAACCGTTTTTTCGGAAACTCTCACGAATTACTCGTTCTGAACATTCTTGAAGACCGCGGTATGGATACCGCTGAGCTGACGCGTCTGCGAAAGATGCTGGAAGGGAGCAAGTGATCAGATGGCGCTAACAGGTCACTGGCAAGCCTTGGCTGAAATTCTTGCCGGCAGAGTGCTGAACAGCACGGCGGAGGGAATTGTCATTGCCCTGTTCATCTGGATAATGCTGCTGGCCCTGAGGCGGCAGAACTCCAGCACTCGCTTCGCAATGTGGTTTTCAGGCATGGCGGCCATCGCGCTCCTGCCGATCGTCGAGAGCGTGGGATCTCATCCAACCAGCGCGGCTGCCATGGCTTCCCATTTCACTTTCCGTCTGCCCGCTTCTTGGGCGATGGATGCCTTCGCTGTATGGGTCGTCATCGCCGGTATAGGCTTGGCGAAAATCGGCATGAGTTTTTGGCAGCTGGGTAGGTTGCGGCAAAGTTGTGCGCCCATCAATTCCGCCACTTTGCATCCGCTTCTGCGCGAAACTCTGAACGAATTCGGTTCTGCGCGGCGCGTAACTCTCTGCACCTCTGACCGCGTGCGCGTGCCCACGGCAATCGGTTTTCTCAAACCGGCCGTCGTGATTCCGGCGTGGGCGCTCGAGGAACTCTCTCCCGTCGAACTCAATGCGATTCTCCTGCACGAATTGGCGCATCTGCGACGCTGGGACGATTGGACCAATCTCGCGCAGCGAATCTTGAGCGCGCTTCTGTTTTTTCATCCCGCCATTTGGTGGATCGGCGATCGGCTCTCGCGCGAGCGGGAGATGGCTTGCGATGACTTCGTCCTGGCGGCCACCTCGAATCCGCGCGGATATGCGCAGTGCTTGGTCACAGTCGCGGAGAAGAGCTTCTTGCGCCGCAGCGTTGCGTTAGCCCAGGCTGCAGTCGGAAGAATGCAGCAGACCGCGCACCGCGTCGCTCGAATTCTTGATGCCGACCGTTCCACTACGACCAAGGTCTGGAAGCCCGCTCTGGGGTTAGTCTCCGCGATTTCAGTGGCTTGCTTGATTTCAATGCCGCGTATGCCGAGGTTCGTGGCATTCGACAGCTCAAAGCCCGGTTTCTCAGAATCCGCTTCCAGGCAAACTCCCACACTGGCGAATAACGCTGCCAGCATCGGGGCGCGAATAATTCCGGCCTCGCTCCACGTTTCTGGCGGAACTGTCCGAAGACACGATTCTCTCGCGCGAACGGTGAAGGTACAAAGTCGAAAGCACGGCGAACTGTCGGTCGCAGCCGTCACGCGGACGAAAGTCGCGCAACCTCAAACCAGAATGGTCAACGCGAGCGCGAATAGCTCCCGCGACGACGTCAGTGAGCCGAATTCCGTGTTGCTCGTGATGCACACGCAGCAAATCGACGAGTATGGCCAAGTCTGGAACATTTGCGTTTGGAGCTTGACCGTATTTCATCCCGTGGATCGCGAAGTTCACAAGGCAATCACTCCAAAATCCACTTAACCAACTTTGATAACGAAAAGAGCATTTGTTCGTCTTTAGAAACTAAATAATTAGTTGTTGCCCAAGGAGAAAACTCGAATGAAAACCTGGTTTGCCAAAGCATGGTTCACCGGAAACTTTTTGACCCGCCGCCTGATTGTTCCTGTCATGGCAGTCGCGCTGGCGTTGTCGTTAACCACTTACGAATTCATCAAACCGGCGTACGCCAAGGGAGCGGGTGCGTCTCCCACCGCTACGCCGCTCGATGACAATAGCGTCAGCGCTCTGCTCTCGCTCGACCAGGCAATGGAAACGCTGGCTGCGCGCGTCACACCCGCGGTCGTGAATGTTGCCGTCACGTCGCATTCGAAAACTGAAGTGGCGGATAGCCAGATGCCCGGCATGCCCGAGGGCGTACCCCCAATGTTTGCGCCATTCTTCAACCATCCGGGAAGGCAGCAGTCGCAGATCGAGCACGGCATCGGCAGCGGCGTGCTGATCTCGCCCGACGGATATATCGTCACCAACAACCACGTCATCGATGGCGCCGTCGATATTCGCGTCACCCTCAAGGATCGCCGAATCATGACAGCCAAGCTGATCGGAGCCGACCCGCTCACCGATCTCGCCGTGATCAAGGTCGACGGAACCAATCTTCCGAATGCGCCCTGGGGCAACTCGACTTCGTTGCGTCCGGGACAGACTGTGCTTGCTTTCGGCAATCCCTTTGGCTTCCGTTTCACCGTGACTCGAGGAATCGTCAGCGGCCTGAACCGTCCGAATCCGTTCTCACGCAACGGCCGCGCGCCGGGAAGCTTTATTCAGACCGACGCAGCGATCAATCCAGGAAACTCCGGCGGTCCGCTGGTTGACGCGCGTGGTGAAGTGATCGGCATTAACACCTTCCTCGTCTCGAACTCGGACGGCTTCTCGGGCATGGGCTTTGCAATTCCCAGCCAGATCGTCCGTCCCACGGTGGAAGCTCTGATCCGCGATGGCAAGGTGCATCACGGTTACATGGGCATCGGAATCAGCGACGTAACGCCGGAGAATGCAAAGTTCTTCCACGTCGAGAACAATGAGGGTGCCGTGGTCACGCAGGTGGAAGATGGCTCTCCCGCCGCGAAGGCTGGTCTGAAAGTCGGCGACGTGATTACCGAACTCGACGGCCAAAAGGTGAGCGATGCCAGCCAGCTTCAGATCGAGGTCGGACAGAAGGAGCCCGGTTCGAGCATCAAGCTGGGAATTCTGCGCGATGGCAAGAACATCAACGTGCCCGTTAGGCTGGAGGAAATGGGCAGCCGCGATCATGAAGGCAAGGAAGTCGGCAGCAACAGCAACGGCAAGCCGCGCTGGGGTCTCGGTCTCACCGACATGACTCCGGAGCTGCGCGACCAGCTGCAGGCGTCCGGTGACGTCCATGGCGCGGTCGTAGAGCAAGTTCAACCCGGCAGCGCCGCCGACAACGCTGGTCTGCAACGGGGGGACGTGATCGTGGAAGTCGATCGCCATCCCGTGCAGAATGCTGCGGATGTTCAGAACGCATTGTCCGCAGTGCCCAAGGGACAAGACGCGCTGGTTTTGGTCTGGTCTAACGGCGGAAACACTTTCCGCGTGCTGCACTCAGCCGAAACCGCGCCGGGCATGTAACGGTTGGTAAAAAAGCGCTGGTAAGCGAATCCCGCGTTCGATGGCCATCATGCCAGTTATGCATGACGGCTTTCGGGTGCGGGATTAGCTTTGCGTGGTGTCTAGTCGCTCTTGGAGTTCGGAGTCAGCCCCATACGGCGAACGAGATCCCCGAATCGCGGGTCCGAACGCAACGAATCAAAGGCAGGATCAACATTCAATAGCGTCCCCAAAGCTCTTCGTTCTTCATAGTTGCGGGCCAGCCATTCCAAAGCACTTTGCTTGTCTCCGAGCCGCGCATATAGTTGCGGATTATCAAATTCACCAATGTTGGCGCCCGATTTCAAAAGTTGCTGCCAGAATCCGGTGGCGCCATTGGCCACGAATGCCTTTCTGAGCGCAACTTCCTGCGATGCTGCATTCTTGACAACGCCAGCGTTGCCCGACAGAAGTCGTCCCTTGGTAAGCTCGCTGATGGCGTTCTGATACTGCCCCACTTCGGAGTACAGCCAGGCAAAGTGATAATAGGTCACAAAGAAATCAGGATTTAACTCGATTGCCTTCTTGAATTGTTCCCCCGCCTGGTCATATCTCCGGGCATAGAAATAGGTGAGACCGAAGACGGTGTTATAGATTCGGGAGAATGGATCAAGTTCCAATGCCTTCTTCATTTCGGCGATGGCTTCTTCTGATTTGCCCAGCGGCGTTAAGTACGTCCAGGCATACCGAAAGTGCGCTTCGGCATAGTTCGGATTGAGTTCAATCGCTCGCTTGAACTCCTGTTCGGCGCCTTGCCAGTCATATTCAAAGTCAGCTTTTTCCGCTCCCAGCGCAGCGTGCGCTTCAGCAAGGTCGCCGTCTAGCTCTAATGCTCTGGAAGCCGCCGCCTTCGCCTTTGGGTAGAAGTCCTGCGGGGAGCGAATGGCGTTAGCCAGGCAGGAATCGGCAAGTCCCGCGTAAGCCAGTGCGAACCCTGGATCCTTCTCGATGGAGCGTTGAAAATACTCGGTGCTTTTATCGATCTCCGCAAAGGTCCTCTGGTTCAAGTAAAACCGGCCTTTGAGGTAAAGCTCATAAGCCTCGGGGTTTGGGGCGTACTTGTCAGTCGAGCGACCTCCGCGAGGCGGAGTGAGTTTTACCTGAACCTGCTGTGCGATGGCTCTGCCCAACTCGTTCTGCAGTGCGAGAAGTCCTCCGGTTTCGCGCTCGTAAGTGTGCGCCCACAGATGGACTTGATCTTTGACCCGAATCAGTTGCGCGCTGACGCGTGCGACATCGCTTTCTCGCCGGACGCTACCCTCGAGAATATAGTCGACTCCCAGCTCGTGCCCGATTTGCGCGATGGTCTTGTTGGTGTGTTTATAGGACGCAGCCGAAGTGCGAGCGATCACGCCGAGTCGCTCCGGGTTGAGTTCACCTAAGTCGGTGATTGTCTCTTCGGTCAAACCATCGCTGAAATACTCCTGCTCCGGGTCATCACTTAGGTTTGCAAACGGCAGGACCGCCAGCATCACCCGGCCTTGGAGAACAGCAGATTGCGACGCAGATCGTTGGCGGAACTTATAAACACCGCCGGCGAGAACCACGACCAACAGGGCCGCCAGCAAGGCAACCCATGGCCGGGACGCCAAAGAGACTCGTGGCTCTTGGCGGCTCGCGGGAGGCGTAGATCCTGCTTGAGCGATTGTGTTCGGGGATTCAAGCTTCTTGTCCCCGCTTTCGTGGAGCGGGACCTCGGCCTCGATCACCGCTGCGATGAACCGATATCCTTTGCCCGTTACGGTTTGTACGAAAACTGGATTCTCAGGGTCGTCTTTTAGAACCTGGCGAATCTTCCGGATCGCTCCGTTGATGCTGCTATCGGTATCCAGGAAGATATCCTTACCCCAGATCCTTGCGATGATGTCTTCTCGGGTGACCAGTTGTCCCCTGCGCTCGACCAGCATGAACAAGATGTCGAGGGGAATTCGCTCGAGCTTCAGTGCGCGGCCGCAACGGCGGAGCTCATAGGCCCCCTCGTCCAGTTCAAGACCGTCTCCGAATTTCACGACGTCCGCGGGCATAGCACAACCTAACAACAAGAGGACGACATTCTACATTGACTCGATCCGGCGACCACAACGACCATCTCTTCACTAACTTACGAGGTCACCAAAAGAACATCGAATCGTCAGATACGCGCCATTGCCAATCTTGGCTGATCGCAGCAATCTGCCGGGGACGACTGAGCCCTGTGGGCCCAGCAAATTGATCTTCGAGGAGACAAAAACATGAACACCTGGATCTGCAAGGCGACGTTGGCGGCAGCGGTGGCTTGCCTCACACTTATGGCCGTATCTCCCGCGCAAGCAGCGGCGTGCTGGAATGCGTCGCTAAGAGGCAGATACGCCCAAACCATCTCGGGCGAAATTCTGCCCGGTCCCGGTATCGTACAACCCCAAAACGGAGTCGCAATAACCAACTTCGACGGACAGGGAACCTTCACGCAGGAGGATTTTGTCGTGATTGGCGGGACTCCCGTCTCATTGGGATTTGCCACGGGCGAAACCGGCACATATACGGTCAATTCCGACTGTACTGGGACCGCCACGATTAACTACCCAGACGGTTCATGGATCGATCTGGAACTAGTGGTGATCGACCAGGGAAACGAATTTCGTACTGTGGTATCAGTCCTGAACCTGCGCGGAACCACGCTACCAGCGAACATCGCCAGCAGCGGTCAGCGCCTGGAAAATTAGGAAGTTAGCAAAACTAGCCGTCCAACCCGTGTGGGTATTGACCATCCCCACACGGGGTGCGGCTCAGAAGGAAATCAGAGTCACGGAGGTCAGTGAGTGGATTGCGCCAACGGAGCGATAGGCTACCGGTTGGCTCGGATGACTTCGGGTTTGCCACACCGCGGACGTATGATTAGGTCGAGGAATACGGAGCCGTGACCCCGCGCAAGGAAAAGCTTCGTCAGCCCAAGTCTCGCCAACCCAAGTTTCGTCCACCCCAGGTTCACACTCAACTCGGCCGAGCCGCAGTCCAGATCTTCGCCGCCAATGATCGCATAAACCAGCTTCTCATCGAGAATCTCGATCCCGCGGCCTGGACGGCAAAACCGCCCGGCAATACCCGCACCATTGCGGCGATCTTCACCCACATGCACAATGTCCGGACTAAGTGGATCAGGCTCACAGCTCCGCACCTGAAAGTTCCGCCCCAGCTCAATCGGGTGCATTGTACGCGGCAGCAGGCCCGCGCGGGATTGGCCGAGAGCGCCGCTCGCTGCGTGGAGATGCTCGCGGAGGCGCTCGGCGGTGGCAGGGGCCGCATCCAGAAGTTTCTCAGAGACGGCTGGGCTCGCCCTTGGCCGGTTGGCGTGGAAATGCTGTGCTACATGCTTTCTCACGAGGCTCACCATCGCGGGCAGGTGTGCATGCTGGCGCATCAGCTCGGCGTCCCGTTGTCGACAGAAGTCACGTCCGGCATGTGGAATTGGGAGAAGCTCTGGAAGGAGTCCGGGTCGCCTAGGGGGCCCGGACACGATTCTTAAGTAGTTTAATCGAGGCGATCATGCTCAGATTTGCACGATCCTAAATAACCGTCGCTTCTCCCGATTACGCGCCCGCGAATCTGCAGGCGCTCGATGTTATCCTAGTTGAGATTCATCCCCGATGAGGCTGTAACCCTTTCATGCCGAATTCAACCATTCCCAGGCAAGATATTCCTGACGCTCAATCTGCCACTGAAGCCACCGAATCCTTTAGCGAAATGCTCTCGCAGTATGAGAAGAGCCACGTGCGCCAGCGCGAAGACGGCAGCAAGCAAATCCAGGGAACCGTAATCTCCGTGTCCGCCGACTCCGTGTTTCTCGATATCGGATTCAAGAGCGAAGGCATCCTGCCCCTCGCAGATTTCCAGAGCGCCGGAGAAACTCCGAAGCCCGGCGATAAGCTGCCGGTTTCGGTCAAAGGCCGCGATCCGGAAGGCTATTACCAACTCACGCGCGCCAAAGTCGAGCGCCCGAAAGACTGGTCGGCGCTGGAGAAAGCGTTCGCGGAGAAGTCGACGATCGTGGGCACCGTGACCGGCGTAATCAAAGGCGGCCTCAGCGTCGATGTAGGAGTGCGCGCGTTCATGCCCGCCTCTCGCAGTGGAGCGCACGACGCCGTAGAGATGGAGAAGCTGGTCGAGAAGGAGATTCTCTGCCGCATCATCAAACTCGATGTCGCCGACGAAGATGTTGTGGTCGATCGCCGCGCCGTCGTTGAGGAAGAAGAGCGCTCGGCCAAAGATCGCCGCTACTCGGAGATGAAAGAAGGCGACCTCGTCAGCGGCACAGTCCGCAGCCTCACCGACTATGGCGCCTTCGTCGATCTCGGCGGCGTGGATGCATTGCTCCACGTAAGCGATATCGCTTGGAGCCGCGTCAGCAAGCCCGCAGACGTGCTTTCCGTGGGTCAACAGGTCGAAGCGAAAGTGTTAAAGATTTCGACTGACGCTGACAAGCGCCGCATTTCTGTTGGCATGAAGCAGTTGTTGCCTCACCCCTGGGATGCGGTCGCCGAAAAGTACAAAGTTGGCGAGCGGGTTCGCGGCACCGTAACTCGCGTTGCCGAGTTCGGCGCCTTCGTGGAACTGGAACCCGGCATTGAAGGACTGATCCATGTTTCGGAAATGTCGTGGGGCAAGAAGTTGAGAAGCGCGAGTACGCTGGTAAAGCCCGGCGAGGCCGTGGACGCGGTAATCCTGGGAGTGAATTCATCCGAGCGGCGAATGTCGCTGGGACTGAAGCAGGCGCTCGGCGATCCCTGGGCCGATGCGGCGCAGAAATTTGCCGCAGGGTCGGTGATCGAAGGCCCGGTCGTTAGCCTCACCAAGTTCGGCGCTTTTGTGCAGCTTGCCGAAGGTGTGGAGGGCATGATCCACATCAGCGACTTGAGCGCGGAGAAACGAATCAATCATCCGCAGGAAGTCTTGAAGGTCGGACAGATCGTAAAGGCTCAGGTGCTGGCCGTTGATACGGAGAAGCGCCAGTTGCGCTTGGGAATCAAGCAACTGGTTCCGAGCGGCCTGGATGAATATATTGCCGAGCACAAAGAAGGAGATGTGGTTACGGGCCGCATGATGGAAGTTTCGGATGGGCACGTCCGTGTCGAGCTAGGCGAAGGCATTCAGGCGTCGTGCCGGACGAACCCATCCAAGCAGTCGGACGGCGAAAAAAAGCCAGCCGCATTGGAGCCGTCGAAGTCCACTTCGAAGCCTGACTTGTCTTCGTTGGGCTCCATGCTGCAGGCGCGCTGGAAGGGTGCAACGCCCTCGGTTGATTCGAAACCGGAACCGGTTCGAACCGGCCAGATTCGCAAGTTCCGGATTGCGAAGCTCGATCCAGCTACCAAGAAGATTGAACTCGAATTGGCCTAGCCACGAGCAGGAATCTAAAGTCTCGCGCCGCCAGCCTTAGTCCATTTCCCGCATCTGTCCTTCTTCTCGCCGCATGCCCGCACCCGCAGCCGCGGAAGACTCGTCTCTCTTTTTCTGCCAGTCGGCTTCAGCCAGTACGCTGATCACTTCCAGCTTTTTCTTCTTCAACCCTGAATTGATCGCCGCCAGTTGTTTCTGTGTTAGTTTCTGGAAGTCATCAATCACGTCTTGCAGTTCGTGACCCAGTGACTCGGTCCGCGCTACCTGGTAGTCCGTTGGTTTGCCGTCGTATCCCGTGACCGCGCCGTAAAGCTGGCCCAGGTGTTCGCGGATTCGTTCCTCACCGGTAACCATGCCGCCTTCTTTCGTGGCCACAATCTTCCCGCGCAGCGAATCACAATCCGCGGAAAGTTGCTGCAGTTGTTTGCGCAGAGGATCTTTCTCGGTCAACTTGGCGGCGCGTGCCTTGGCGGCATCTCGCACTCCCTCGATTGCCTCCACTCCGTAGGTCATGTGTTCCAGTTCTTTGTAGACCTTCATCGAGAGATCGAACTGTGCCTTGCGCTCCTCGATCGAATATTTCGCGCGCGAATCCATGGCAACGTCCAGTTTCTCAGTGTAGGTCTGATCTCCTTTGGTCAGCTTCACCGTATACTTGCCGGGTAAAACCCGCGGTCCCTGCGCCGCTTCAAACAGGGCCGACGCCGCAGGCGCAACCGCCGGCGGCTTCACATGCATTCCCCACCCGGCACGATTCAATCCCCGATGTTTGCTGCCTGCCACGGTGTCCACGAGTTTGCCGTCCTGATCAAAGATCTCGATTTTCAAATCGCCGAAGATGTGCCGGCCTTTCTGGTAGTAGGTAATTTGCGCATCCGAAGGCCGGTTGCGTCCGTGGAAAGTCTCGTCCCCCTCCGGCCAGCCACCGCTCACATCGAAATACTGGATCGACGGCCGCCCCGGCAGCAGTGTCGCCTCTTTGGCCATCACGTCCGGAGTGAGCGCGCGCAGCGGCGAAATGTCATCCACGATCCAGATGCCACGACCGTGTGTTGCCAGCACCAGATCGGATTCGCGCGCCTGCAACGCAATGTCATCCACCGGAGCGGAAGGGAAGTCTGCTCCCTTGTATTGCGCCCAGCGCTGCCCGCCGTCCACCGAAATGTAAAGCCCGAATTCGGTACCGAGAAAAAGCACATTGTGGTCGACTGTGTCTTCCTTGATCACATGAGCAAATCCGCGCACGCCGCTTTCCTGCGCCGGAAGTGCCGTCCACGTCTGTCCGTAGTCGGTGGTCTTGTACACATAGGGCTTCATATCACCAAAGGTGTGCCGGTCGAACGTGGCGTAAGCCGTCGCCTCGTCGAAGCGGCTGGCCTCGATGGTGGAGACCCACGAGTTCTTTCCCAGGCCGCTGACATTCCCAACAACATTCGTCCACGTTTTCGCGCCGTCTCGCGTGATCTGCACATTGCCGTCATCCGTGCCAACCCAGATAATCTGCCCATTCTTTGGCGATTCCGAGATCGAGTAGATCGTGGTATGCATTTCCGCGGAAGAATTGTCGATGGTCACGCCCCCGGATTCTTCCTGCTTCTGCTTCTCCGGATCATTCGTTGTCAGATCGGGAGAGATCCGATCCCACGATTGGCCGTGATCGCGAGAACGGAATAGGAACTGCGCCCCGATGTAAATCGTTCCTTTCTCATTGGGGCTCATGTGAATCGGCGTGTTCCAGTTGAAGCGCAACTTTTTCTCGCCGTAGTTCGGCCAGGGATGAATGTCTCGAGTCTCATGCGTGTAACGATTGACCCGGCCGATCTCCCCGCCCTGCGCTTCAGCGTAAAGGTAGTCCGGATCGGAGGTGTCTTCGAACATCCAGAAACCGTCACCGCCGTACATGTTTTCCCAGCGCGAGTTGGTTACGCCGCCCGGATAAGAAGAATCGCCAACCCACGAGCTGTTGTCCTGCAAGCCGCCGTACACGTGATACGGATCCGCATTATCCTCGCTCACGTGATAGAACTGCGAGACCGGCAGGTTCATCTGGTGCTTCCAGCGATTGCCGCCGTCTTCGCTGCGCCACAAGCCACCGTCGTCGCCCGCAATCACAATGTTGGTGTTCTTCGGATTGATCCATACATCGTGGAAATCGCCGTGGGCCCCACTCGAAACCACGTTGAAAGTCTTGCCGCCATCGTTGCTGAGCAGCAGAATCAGATCTGGTTTGAAGATCTTGTTTTCGTCCTTGGGATCGACGATTAAGTTTCCAAAATAGAATGGACGCCAGACCATGTAATTGCTGGCATCAAGTTTGGTCCAAGTTTCGCCGCCGTCATCGGACCGATAGAGTCCTCTTCCTTTTTCCGCCTCGATGTTGGCATAGACAACGTTGGGCTTCGCCTCAGCCACTTGTACGGCGATTCGTCCGTATGGCTTCGGAGGCAGGCCTTTGGCGTTGGTCTCGTTGATTTCCTTCCAGGTCGAGCCGCCATCGATCGACTTAAACAATCCGCTGCCGGGACCGCCAGAGCGGAATGTCCAACCCTGTCGCCGGAAATCCCACATAGCCGCATAGATCGTTTTCGGTTCCTGCTTGCTGCGCGCGATCATGGCGCAGCCGCTTGCTCCGTTCACGCCCGCCAAAACTTTCTTCCAACTTTTGCCCCCGTCGCTCGTCTGGTAAACTCCGCGCTCGTCGTTGTCATCCCAAAGATGTCCAGTGGCACAGGCCAGCACGTCATTGCTGTCTTTCGGATCCACCAGAATCTTGGCGATGTGCTCGCTATCCTTCAGCCCGACATTGGTCCAATTCTCGCCGCCGTCGGTCGATTTATACAGGCCGTCGCCCACCGATACGCTGTTGCGCGTCCAGGCTTCGCCTGTGCCGATCCACACTATCTTCGAATTCGAAGGATCAATCGCGACCGCGCCAATCGATTGCACGTCTTCACGATCGAATACCGGCTTGTAGGTGGTGCCGCCGTTCACCGACTTCCACACTCCGCCGCTGGCCGCGCCCACAAACACAGTGATGCGTCCGTTTTCCTCCACCGCATCCAGCGCGGCAATGCGCCCGCTCATCGTGGCCGAGCCGATATTGCGTGCCGGCAATCCTGAAACCGTCGCGGAGTCAAACCGGTACGGAGCCTGTGCCTCGGCCATGGCCCCGAAGGCCAACACTGCTACGGTTAGCCCTGCACTGAGCTGCGTGATGAAGCGTGACTTATGAGCGGATGCTTTCATGTTTACGAATCCTCTTATTTGCAGATGATTTTTCGTCGCGGCTTTCAAGCAGAGCGATTAATGAATCCCAACCAGGCCGGACTTCTTCTCCTCGGTCTTCAACGAAGCCGGAAGCGCAAAATCCGCGGGATCGATGGTGACGTTGGCTTCCATCTTCTGTACGGTCGTCGTCTGGTCGTCCGGATGGCTCTTCGGTCCTTGCGAAATGGAAAAGGGATACATCACGCCATCCACCGGCTTGTAGGAACCGAGTCCCACCACGCGATCCCGCACCGAGCCGCGGATAAACTGCTGAACCTCCTTGCGAATCTCGATAAACGTATCCGGATCGAGGTAGTCATAGATGATGTCGCTATTTTTCAGCGTGATCTTCAACCGCAGGGCGTCATCGCCATCCACTACATCGTGGCCTAGATACTCCACCGTGCTGCCCTTCTCTTTGTAATCGACGAGAGGTCCGTCAAAATCGGCGTCCAGCAGGAGGTCGCGCAGGTCATCCTCGCCCATCAGTTCAGGATCTTTTTTCCCGCCAAAGGGCTGGATCTGCCAACCTATGTTGCCGTCATAAGCCTGCACTGCGGTCATTCCTTGCAGAGAAAACGTTTCGCGAATCAAGTCGGGACGTTCGTTCTCCTGGCCTACGGACGCGGTGAACCCTCCCCCGCCCTCGAACTTGCCGGTCATGCGCATGGTTTTGATGGCCTTCATCTTCTCCAGCCCGCCCCTGGCCTGTATGTTCTTGGCAATCAATTCATCCGCAGTTTGGGAGAAGGAAAACAACGTTCCGCAGCAGCAGACAGCAATCACCACTATCACGACGTGACGCATCGAGCAGACTCCTGTTGGTGAGGGACTTAAAGAACCCGAAAACGGAAGACAGTACTCTACCGGTAGTAGACGAGTTGTTCAAGTGTTGGTGAGCAATAAAAGCCTGCAGGACTGGGACACGGATTTAATTCACAGGCAAGCAAAAAGCCGCCCGTGCAGGCGGCTGTTTGAATCGTCCTTTGGCGAACGAATGCTTAGTGAGCGAACGAGAAGTTCAGCCCGGTCGTGAAGATCACGTCATTATCCTTCGTGGCGATCGGTGGGTTCGACACATAGAGGTCAGTGAACTGGTTCTGCCAGCCCAGCCATTTGCTGATCTTCGTGACCGTACCCAGATCGAACTCTCCGCGATATTGACCGCTATATCCGCTCGACAGGTCGGGATAGATGTAGAGTTTCTCCGTGATCACCGTAGTTTTTCCCGCCTTGTGCATCAGTTCTTCGCCCAGGGTGAGCGCGGCGAATTTGTTCGTCACTCCGTAGGAGACGTAAGTGGGAGGAGCCGTCACCGGCGTATTTACCGCTCCATTCGAATAGGTCTCGTGGGTGTAGTTCACGCCGGCCAGCAGGTCGAATGTGGTATTGGCGGACTTGATCGCGTGGTAGCCGAGGCCGCCCCCATACACGCCGCGCAGATCCAGGTCTTGCAGCGCGTTGCTCATGAAGTCAGCGCCCACGAAGCCGAACATGCGCGGGTTGATATTGCGATCGTAGCGAATTCCAGCCGTGACCAGATTGGCCACCGTACTGGGAGTCGCCAACTCGTTGTTGGTCTCGATCGACGTCGTATAGATCGTGATCTTGTCATTCAAGGTCGCGTGGACGGCGTTGATGGCCAACGCCAAATTGCTGGTTTGGCTGTTGCCGCGGGCCAACGAGAAGCCCACGTTGGCTCCGCCATTCCAGCCATGCAGCAACCCAGGATGCAATGACTGGTCGTAGGCCGCCTGCTCGGCGTCATTACGGATCAACGCGACATTGCCGGTTGATACTTCCACCGTGCCCCCCGTCTTGGTGGCGACCTCGATTTTGCCGTCGCTGGTAGTGACCGGGCCGACAATGGTTTTCTTGTCGGATGTGGTTACGTGCAATTCCTTGTCGGTCGTAATCTGCGTGATCGCCTTAAAGTCGACTGTCACGTCGCCTGCAAACTCGGTGTGCAGCACCAGAGTCTTGCCATCCGATTTCACGACGGTGCCGGTCAGGTGATCCCCATTTTTCAACGTGATCTGATCGGCAAAAACCGCTGAACTCAATCCAAAAAACGCAATTAGAACCACAAATTCGACTTTACGCACCTCGACCTACCTCCTGCTTTCAAGAGTCAATTTTCACAGCTCAAACGCTTAGATGGCCCGGAATCTCTGGAACAAAATCGGACAGGAAACAGCACAAAGCGGCGATTGAATCAAAGAAGATTACTGCCCGCGAAGCAAACTCGCTTAGCCCTTGGTTTCTTTGGATTCGGTGCTCTTGCTCTGCTCGGTCGACGGTGGCGCGGCCGGAGTATCCTTCATGCCCTCTTTCAAGGCACGAATCCCCTCACCCAGCCCCTTGCCCAGTTCCGGCAACTTTTTGGGACCAAAAACCAGCAGGGCAATTGCGAAAATGATAATCAGATGCGTCGGTTGAAACAAACCCTCAAACATCGGAACCTCCAAGGACCACACTACAACCCACTAGTACGCTACCGGATGGGGAGGGGGAAGTCAAACCTGTCCCGGCACAGATTCTGAAATCTGTGCTGCCAAGCCATCCCTACTGATACTCTGCCATGCGGGGGAGACTGTGCTGTGATCAAGATCACGGCGCGCCGTGACGGTCAAAAATCCGGGAAGGGGCGCGGTTGCCTCCACGGCGTCAACCACCTTGTCAGACACCGCCTATCTTGCGCCTCCTACGTTACTTCCGTGACCTTACCTCCGGTTCAGCGGGCAGGCTAATGTGAATCATCGGCTGGACATCGCCGCTGAAACGGCGCGGCAAGACGCGCTGTGGTTAGCGCAACCCAGCAAGCCAACCGACTCCGGAGAATCGCGTGAAGCGCAAGGGCCTCGCAGTTTTTTTCTTTCTTCTTTTGGCGGCCCTCGCTGCCCAGTCCAGCGAAAGCCAGCCCGTGAGTTCTGTCCAACTGATGGCTTGGCTCATGGCGGGCGTTCCCAGCAACCGCCTGGTGCGCGTCATTCAAGAGCGTGGTATCGCTGGCGTCCCCGGCAAGGATCAGATCCATCAATTCGAAGCCGGCGGCGCCAATGCGAATTTGCTTCGCATCTTGACCGGTCTGAAATCGTCCACTCCTGGAGCCTCTGAAATACCTACGCCTCTGTTGAAAGCTGCCGCCGATGCCAAAGCGCAGCGTTTCCACGAAGCCGAACTCGACCTGCGTCCGGCCGTACTTGTTGATCCTAAGAACTCAGCGCTACACTTCGCGCTTGGCGGCATGCTCATCCGGCAGGAGCGTTGGGACGACGCCTATGATGAGATGACGCTGGCAGCGCAACTCATGCCGGACCTCCCCGAGAATCACAGCAGTCTGGCCTACATTTTTTATCGCCTGGACGATGGTCCGAATGCGATCGCGGAAGCCCGTACCGCCCTCAGCATGGATCCCCAGAACGCGGAGGCTTACCAGTTCCTCGGCCTGGCTCTTTATTCCAGCGGACAATACGCCGCCGCCGTCCATGCCTTCGATGAGTCGCTGGCTCGTGATGCCGCTAACCCTGATACCTACTACGATCTGGGGATTACCCTGAACGCTGCGGGAGACCTGGCCGCCGCCGTCACCGCGTATCGCCAGGCTATTCATCTAAATCCATCATTTTGGGAAGCCCATTCCAACCTTGCAGTGGTCTTGCACGGAGAAAATAAGCTGGATGAGGCGATCACTGAATATCGCGAAGCCAAGCGTCTGGCGCCCGACGAAGCTTCCGTCCGCAATAATCTGGGCAACACCTATTGCGACAAGGGCGAATTCGACGCCGCCATGCTCGAACTACGCGAACTTTACCGCCAGCATTCCGAGTGGCAGCAGGGCCATGGCTGCCTGGCAAGGGCTTACCTGTCAAAGAAGGATTACGGTAACGCCATCCAGGAATTGCAATTAGCGATTCGCCAAAATCCTACCAGCGCCGCCGAACACCGCATGCTTGGAGAGGTTTTCGTCCTCAGCGACAAGTTGGAGGAGGGTGTGCGCGAGTTGCGCCTCGCGGTTACTCTCAACCCCGATTCCGAGAGTGCCCACCATGTCCTGGGCACGGCGCTGTTTCAGCAGCAACAACTGGAAGCGGCGGAAAAGGAATTTCGCGAAGCTCTTCGTCTGAATGCCTCGCCGGACAACCACTACTCGCTCGCCGCCTGCCTCATGACCATGGATCGCTATCAGGAAGCTCTGGCCGAGCTCGACGCCGCTGCGCGGCTTGATCCCGACCGCACCCTTTACCGTGCCCGCCGCGAAGAGCTGCTGAAACTGATGAAACAAATGAATTCCCGGTAACCACGGGACAGTGCCGGTTGTGTACTCCCGGCATTTTCGCTGAGGCCACGGAGTTCCATACACTGATTGTCTGGGAGTCTTTGATTCATGGATGTGACGCGATCGGCACAAGCTGCAGCCGCAAAACCCGCGCGCTCGGAGCATCCGAATTCCGCATCGCAGGAAAGGCGTACCTTTGCGGCTCCGGGCGAGGTTGCGCACAAGTCCTCGGGCTACGGCTTGCCCTGCGCCAAGTGCCGTCTCTACTATCCCGCGAATCTCGATGCTTGTCCCACTTGCAACGCCAAAGAGAGAGTTTCACCCAACGTTGTCCCAGCCGTTCCGAAGTCGCAAGCGGCGGCGGAGCCGGCGCCCGACAATGCCGTCGTCGAGCAGGAGCGGGAAGCATTCCTGAAAGAGTTCAAGTCCCAGCTTTTCGCGGCACATGCAGAGGTCGCAAACGCGCCTGCGGTTTGCACTCTGGGCGAGTATCACGTTCAAGAGGCTGAGGTGGCTTCGATCTGCAAGCCTTGCTATGACCGTCTGCAGGAGCGCGTGGACGTTTGCGAAGCGGCTCTGCATATGGACGTGAAGGACGCGGCTCAAATCGTCTATGACGCAGTCTGGGCCGATCCTTCCGACCCCAGCAAAACCTATACGAATGCGGCCAGCGCGCTCCTCGCCGAATTACGGAAGCGTGCCGGGGTCTCCAGCATGATCGGACCCTTCCAACCTCTGGGCAATTAAGCCTCATCAATCAGAAGGCGCTACTCGGGTTTTACCGCGACCCATTTCCTTCCGGCATATAGCTTGTACGCTCCGCCTTCCTCAACGAACTTCAAAGGAACGGGCCGCTTCAGCGACGCGTCTGTCTGGAAGGGGACGCCGAGCAAGTTCTCGTTCGCCACATTCATGATCACGAACTTATCCGCCTCAAAGCCGAAGCCGTAAGCTCCCGGAGTCAGTTCAGAGCCTCCAATATTCAGCTTGGATTCGGTGACAAACAAACCTTGATATTTCTGCTGTACTGCCGTGGAGTATCCCGAGGTATCGACGAGAGCAGCAAATACGACTTTTGCCTCCGCCGCTTGAAACCCTGTCCCGTTCCGCAACTGCGTGGCCGCCTTCTGTCCGGCAAAGAAGAACTCTGCGGGCACGACCTTTTTCAGTTCATCGGCGCTCAGCAAGTGTTGCGCCGGCTTCTGCGCCAGGCTCGAGGTCAGAAGCATCGCTACCAGAATCCCAACCGCCGCGAAACGTATGCTTTTCATGGATTTATCCTCAATCTTTGTGCGAGCGTAGAGCCCACAGGAAATCTAATCGTTTCCGGAGATGAGCGCAAATTTCTTTTGCCCGCAAGAATCGGATAGTCCGTTCCCGCCATCTGCTCAATACTCGTTTGTATTATGACTTCCACTCACATGACTTTCGCTGGCGCGACTGCTGATGCCATACTTGCAGACGACGCAACCATGCCCATGGACACTCTCAACGCCAATGCGGCGCAACCCGAAGGCACTCGGCCCGGAAAGGCCCGGCCCGGCGACGATCAGTTCTGGGATGCCGTGATCGCACGCGACTCGCGCCGCGACGGACAATTTGTTTTTGCCGTGGCCACGACTGGCGTCTATTGCCGGCCGTCGTGCGCGGCGCGCCGTCCGCGGCGCGAGAATGTTACGTTCTTCTCCCGTCCGGAGCAGGCGGAAAAAGCCGGATTTCGCGCCTGCCTGCGCTGCCGTCCAAAAGAGTTCAGCGGCAATCCGCAATCGGATACGGTCAAAGGCATCTGCCGCTATATCGAACAGCACCTCGATGAGTCCATCACGCTCGACCGTCTTGGGAAGGTGTTTCGACAAAGTCCCTTCCATCTGCAGCGCCGCTTCAAGGCCGTGCTCGGAATCACGCCGCGGGAGTACGCCGATTCCTGCCGCCTGCGCCAGCTCAAACGCAACCTGCAGTCCGGCGACAATGTGACCCGCGCCATGTACGACGCCGGTTACGGCTCCAGCAGCCGCCTCTACGAGAAGACCGCATCGCAACTGGGTATGACGCCCGACAAATATCGCCGCGGCGCGATCGCAGCCGCCATTCGCTATGCCATTGCCGATTCGCCTCTGGGACGCATGTTGATCGCCGCCACGGACCGTGGCGTCTGCGCGATTCAGTTCGCGGGTTCCGACGCCGAATTGATCGAGGGCCTGAGGCACGAATTTCCTTTTGCCGTGCGCAAGGTGGACGAAAGCGGATTGCAGGTGTGGATCGAAGCCTTGCTATCGAAGATGACAGGAAGGGAATTGAACCCTTCGCTTCCATTGGATATTCGCGCCACCGCTTTTCAGCGGCGAGTATGGATTTATCTGCAGTCGATCCCCTTCGGCGCGACGCGTTCCTATGGCGAGGTGGCGAAGGCGATCGGTCAACCCACGGCCAGCCGAGCGGTGGCGCGCGCCTGCGCCACCAATCCCGTCGCGGTGGCGATCCCGTGCCATCGCGTGGTTCGCGAAGACGGCAACATCAGCGGCTACCGCTGGGGCGTGGAGCGCAAAAAGGCGCTGCTGGAAATAGAAGAGCGGGGATTGTAAGGAGCCGCGAGACTTGCGGCTCCGCCCGATCCCAACCGTTAGTGCGGTTGGGGTTGCTCGAGCAGCGCAAACTCCGTGGGCTCCCTGCGCTTCGCCATAGCGGCCTCACTGCGGGATTGCAGAAGCTGGCTGCCACCTTCCCGAGCAGGCGTCCAAAGCTCTGATAGGAAACAGCGCGCGTCATAGCAATGGAATACGACTATGCCCGTCCCGCCTGCTCGACGCCCGCTGACTTGATTCGCAGTTCCGATGAAGACCGTTTTGCCAGCGGAATCCTGCACGGTGAGCCGGTCGTGCGCTGACCCGATCGAATACTGACCCGCCCGAAACGTTTCGTCTGAAATCGAAAAGTCGAACGGCACCTTGACCGTGATCTTCGACTGCGCCATGGCGTGCGTGGCGGCGAATGCCATCCATATGCAGAGCACTGCGAGGTGAAGCGCTTGCTTTTTCATTCTCAGTTCCTCCTCATCGTTTAAATCTCCAGCCCAGTTCGTCGCCAATCTGCCGCAAGCCGACCGGCAGGACAATGGATGGAAGGTGGCGCGTCTCGGACATGAAGGTGACCGGCTAAGAAGCTGAGGGCAGGGGGTTTGCAAGAAAAAGTGATTCTTCCTGCGTAGCAGCGAAACGCCCTTTTCGGTGTACACTCAGCAGCAACACAATGGGATCAGGGGATGGAACGACCCGCCGCGAATTCGAGCAAAGTGTGTTTCGGTCTCTTCGAAGCGGACCTGGAAGCGCGGGAGCTGCGCAAGTCCGGGATAAAGATCAAACTCAACGAACAACCTTTTCAGGTTCTGGCGCTGCTCCTAAAGCGTCCCGGCGAGGTGGTAACCCGCGAAGAGTTACAGACCAGACTGTGGCCTGCCGACACGTTCGTTGACTTCGACGTAAGCCTGAACGGCGCCGTGAAGAGACTGCGGCAGGCTCTGGGAGATGAATCCGACAATCCAAGATTTATTGAGACCCTGTATCGCAGAGGATACCGTTTCATAGCGCCGGTTTCGATTCCCCGCTCGGAGCGAGCTCCCCGCGGGGATACAACGAACAGTGCCCCTTCGCTCTCATCACCCGCACTGGGCGGCACTTCAGATAATGGCAATGGAACCGGTTCGGCGCCGGCACAGCCCGTACGCGAGACGCACCGGCCCACGGCGACATGGGCGTACATTGCCATCGGTATTCTTGTAGTGCTGCTCATCGGCCTCATCTTTGCAAGAACAGTTAGGTCATCGCCGAGAATTCTGGGTTTCACGCAGATCACCAGGGGCGGCAAGGTTCACCAACTGGCTGCTCTCGCCACCGACGGGCAGAGGCTCTATTTTCAGGGCGTGGACCGAGACCGCATCGCCCTGGCCCAGGTTTCGGTCAGCGGGGGCGACAGTTCCTTGATCGCGACCCCCTTCGATGAGACCTTTCTGGCCGATATTGCACCAGATGGCTCCTCGTTACTAATCAGCAGTTTTGTAGGCACAAATAAAGAAGCTCCCATCTGGATTCTCCCCTTGCCCGCGGGCTCGCCGCGTCCGCTCGGAACGACGCAAGTTCACTCGGTTGTATGGACGCCAGATGGACGCCGGTTGCTCTTCGCCAAGGGATCGGACCTTTACGAGACAAACCCTGACGGATCCGATGCCAGGAAACTCGCTACCCTTACTCCGCGAATCGGTGACGTGGAGGTATCGCCGGATGGACAGAAAATCAGCGTGACCGTCGACGACTTCAGGACCGGCTTTAGCGAGTTCTGGGAGCTCAACCGGGACGGGAGCCACCCCCATCCGCTGCTGCCAAACTGGGACGATTCTCCTCACGAATGCTGCGGGCGATGGACGCCGGATGGGAGATATTTTCTCTTCAGCAGCCTGCGCGAGGGACGAAGCAGCATATGGGTGCTGCCGGAGCGGCGTTCGTGGTTTCAGCCGAAAGCCAAACCCGTGCAATTGACCAACGGTCCGCTGGATTTCTGGAAGCCAGTTCCATCGAAGGAAGGGAAGCGAATCTTTGCCGTGGGTGGCCAACCGCGCTCCGAAGTGCTTCGATACGATGGGCGGTCCTTCGTTCCGTATTTCGACGGTGCCTCGGTGACGGACTTGGCATTCTCGGCGGACGGACAGCGCGTGGCCTACATTTCGGTTCCCGAAGGAGCCCTGTGGGCGAGCAAAGTTGACGGTAGTGACCGGATCAAGTTAAGTGATCCGAGTGTCATGGAGGCGGCCTTGCCGCGATGGTCGCCGGACGGTAGTCAAATCGTATTTATGGCGAGAACCCAAAACACGGATTGGCGGGCGCACCTGACGGCGGCCAATGGACACGGTTTGCGAGAACTGATCCCCGGCGCGGCCGCCGGTTTCGATCCAGGGTGGTCAACGGACGGCAAGTCGATCCTGCTGGCGCTGGGGGACCTGGGGACGACCAGCAACAAAATCAGCATTCTCGATTTGCAGACCCAGAAAGTCGCCCCTGTTCCGGGAGGAGAAAATCTGTTTTCGCCGCGCTGGTCGCCCGACGGACGTTACATTGCGGCGATCACGACCGACTCTCAAACGCTCATGCTGTTCGATAGCACGAATCAACAGTGGACCGTGCTGGCGCACATGGGCGTGGGATTCCCCAGTTGGTCGCATGACGGGCAGTACTTGTATTTCGATTCCATTCTCACCGACGATCCGGCATTTTTCCGGGTGCGAATCTCCGATCGCCAAGTCGAACGCATGACGAGTTTGAAAGACATTCACCGGCTTTGGGGGCCAAACGGAGAGTGGAGCGGTTTGGGTCCGGACGGTTCTCTCCTGGTAACGCGCGACATCGGTAGTCCCGAGATTTATGCCCTGGATTGGCAGCCCTGAGGAGTTCATGATCGTGACATCTCCCGGACACGATCAACCGGCGGCGCCTCTTCGAGCCACCATGGCCCAGTTCACGAACGCCAGCGCGATGGTTCCAGCCAGAATCAGCGACTGGCCAAAGTCCACTCGGGTTACCAGAATCACGCACAAGATCACGCCTAGCACTGCGAACAAACTCCCTGCCGGCAGTTGAAACATAGCGTGCGCCCCTTCCGGCTGGTTGCGGCGCAGTACAGGCAGGGCCGCGCAGCCGACGCCGTAATAAAGAAGCCGCGCTACGGCGGAGAGCGTCACATTCCACTTGAAGTCGCCGATCAGCGATAACCCCCAGACCATAGCTGCAAACACGAGAATCGAGACATAGGGTGTGTGATAGCGGCGGTGTACGGCGGCGAAGGCTTTGGGGAAGTCTCCTTGCTCCGCGAGCGCGAAAGGCACGCGGGGCATGGCGAGAATTTTCGCACTAAGATATCCGTAGAAAGAGATGAGCGCGCCGACCGCAACCAAAGCTGCACCTACGGGACCGATCGCGATACGCGCGACGTCGGCGAGAGGGCGCGGGCTGTGCATGGCATCGGGCAGGACTCCGACCACCACCCATTGGATGGAAGCGTAAATCCCAGTGCAGAGCACCAGAGCCATGAAGAGCGCAAAAGGTGCGTCGCGGCGAGGATTTTTTGCCTCGCTCATCGGCGCAAGAGCAGTCTCAAATCCGCCGTAGGCAAAGATGAGAAGCAACACAGCTTTCATCCACTGATCAACGCTGGCCGATCCGGTGGACGGGTTTGCCATGGCCCAGTGATGGCTGTGAAGCACGAAGAGTCCTAAAATGATCACCGCAAACAGCGGCAAAAGTTTCGCTGCGGTGAACAGGTTGCTGGTCTGCGCTCCGGCGCGCACGCCACGAATGTTGATGAAAGTCAGAAGACCGACCAAAGCGGTGAGAATCAACGCTCGGGGGATCGGGTCTTTTGCGCTCGGGAAGAACTCGCCCAGATAGATGACAAACAGGTTGGCATTGGCCGCGGGCGCTGCCACTTGGCCGAGCCAGAGCATCCAGGCGGTCTGAATTCCCATAAGGCGTCCGAAGGCGACGCGGGCGTAGAGATACGGACCGCCAGCCTGCTGGAAGCGCGACGCAACTTCCGCGAAGCAGCCCATAATCACGCTCATCCCGAGGCCGGCCGCAATCACCGCGTACGGACTGTAATTGCCGATCAGACCTGCGACCGTAGAAGGCAATCCGAAGACGCCGCTGCCGATGATGGAGTTCACGACCAGCGCAACCAGGCTCCAGCGGCCGATGGCGCGAATCAGTTCTTGGCGAGGAGCCTGAGCGGAAGAGAGCTGGAATTCCATTACCGCAGGTTTGTATCACAAACCGGCGCTCCTCGGGGAACAGTTGCGACTGGGGCGCCGGCACAGAATGCGTCAAGATCTACGCCGCACAGGTTACGCCCGTGCGTGGGGATGGTGACTTTGGAACAGATTGTGACTGCACTATTGGCGACAGTGCTGAGCCAGAAGTGCAAGAGCAAGCTGCGCGCGGGACAAAGATCCTCAGGCGATACGCGTGAAAAGCCTTGCCAGAAGCCGATTTCGCCCTACCCCGAGGCAGGATGGGAACTATCAGACCAAAGTAATTGTATGAATTACGAAAGCGCATGATCGTGGGACATCTATCCCCTCGTCGTTGCCGATGAGATGTTCTAACGGCACAACTTAGACCACCAATGGCCTCGGGAATCGATCCACAGATGGACGACCTTCATACACGGATGATGCGAGTTACGGAAGACCTGCGTGTGATTCAGCGTGAGCTGAATTGCGCTGCCATGCAAGCGCCCAGCGATCCGGAATTGATGGAAGCGCTGAGCGCGCTGCCAGAGACGGAAGCGATCCAGGTGTTATGCAAGGCACTCGACCAGATGCGGCACTTTCTGTGGTTCTACACCCAGGTCATGAGCAACGATCCGGAACTCGGCGACAAACTACGCCAGTCGAATGCGTCGAAGACCGTCGAGGACAGCAACGTGGATACGTCTTTTCTCGATCAGCTTACCCGCGCCGATGAGGCCGTGCTCCTGCGCTACCTGGCAGAGGCAAAAGAGCGCAAGCCGAACTAACCAATACGCCCGCGGACGATTGTTCTGCGCACCTCTCCATCAGCGCTCAATACTGCAAGGTTAGCTTCTGCTCCAGGCATCAGCCGCCCATGTTGCTGGAGGCCCGTCGCGCTCGCCGGATTGAGCGTAGCGGCCCGCACCGCATCGCGCAGGCTCCAGCCGGAGAACTGCGTAACGTTGCGCACGGCGCGATCCATCGTCAGGACGCTGCCGGCAAGTTTGCCATCGGAAGTACACCGGCCATTCTTGACCTCAACTTGGATAGGCCCGAGCTGATAGGTTCCATCGGGCATGCCCGCAGCAGCCATGGCGTCGGTGATGAGCACCGCGCGCTCAAAGCCCTTGGCTTGCAGGAACAGTTGCACGATTTCCGGAGCCAGGTGAATTCCATCCGCAATGATGTCGGCGCTGAGTTGCTCGCTGGTCAGTACTTCCCCAAGGATGCCGGGCTCGCGATGATCGAGCGGACGCATGGCGTTGAAGGTGTGCGTGGCGTGGCTGGCTCCGGCTCTCACCGCGTCGCGGGCGGCGTCGATCAAGGCGTCCGAATGTCCGATGCTGACGCAAACCTTGCGCCGCGCTGCTTCCGCAATCACCTCCATCGCTCCGGGCAACTCAGGCGCGATGGTCATCATGCGCACATGCCCGCGCGCCGCCTGCCAGAGGCGCTCAAAAACCTCCAGCGTGGGCTCGATCAGATTTTCCGGTGGGTGAACGCCGCGGCGCTTGTGACTGAGAAACGGACCCTCCAGATGAATGCCGAGTGGCCGAGCCTGAACAGCATCACCATTGGCGGAACGGAAATCTTCAGATCCTTCGATGGCGTCGGCAAGCCCCTCCAGCGCGGCGCAGGTTTGATCAAGCGGTGCGGTAACGGTGGTAGGGAAGTACCCGGTCACGCCGTGGCTAGTCAGGAATTTGTTCAGCCTCGGCAGTTCTCCGGGCGACGCCCGCATTACATCGAGCCCAGCACCCCCGTGCATATGGATATCGACGAAGCCCGGAGCCAGAATGGCATCGGGAAGATCGCGCGTGAAATCAATCACCGTCGCATTCTTCGGAACCTCCCGCTCGGCGCGCGACGAGACGGCGGAAATGAGCCCGTCCTCGATAAACACGAGCGGGTTCAGTAGCTCTTCTCGCGGCGTGTAAAGACGATGAGCGCAGAGGACGACCATGTTGCGTTCGTTCATGAAGTGTTCGCAGCCGGTGCGCCACCAGTGTAACGCGAAAAATGTATCTCTATGCCCGGGAACCGGCCAGACGCCGCGATGCTATAATCTGAATGCCTATCGAGAAGTAACACGCGCGGGTGCGGAGTCCTTCCTTATTACCGCATTACCGCCCGCAGCGCCGTCGGGGAGTGGCTCAGCCTGGTAGAGCACCTGGTTCGGGACCAGGGGGTCGGAGGTTCAAATCCTCTCTCCCCGACCAATTCTTTCAAGCACTTGCAGCAAGTTCATTTTCGTGCAACTTCAGTGCACTGGGTGCAACTGGCAATTTGGCTTCCACATCGGGCATGTGGAAACCTAGGCCAACCTGCTCGGCCGTCTCTCGCCGCAGTTTCACATCCCTCTTGAGAGCGTCCACGGTGTAACGGTCCGTGATGCCGTGCGTCGCGTGTCCTACCCAAATTCGCAGTAGGACTTCTGTCACCCGCTCGTTCCTCAAGTGATTGATGCGAAATCTACGAAACCCATGGAAGCCACTCTTCTTGAGACCCATCTCCAGCAGTATTTTGTGCAAACTCCTTCGCAAGACGTTGGAACGTGCCAGCGGAGTGCCTCTCGAACTCTGAAAGACAAAACCCCTTGTGCGCGCGCCGATATGCTCTCGGAGCAATGAAGCAAGTGATGGGTGGAGGTCTACCTCGCGGATCCCGGCGTCAGTCTTTGGACTGTACAGTTTTCCATTCCAATGGCTGTGCCGGACATGCAAGACCGAGCCTTGAAGGTCTTCCACCTGAAGGCCGACGGCCTCTTCGATGCGAAGGCCGGTGCCAGCAAGCAGAATGTACAGCGTCCGCAAGTATCCCTCGCTTTTGGAAATGATGATGCTCACTTCCTCCGCCGTAAGAGCGGGGCTGTTTTGCTCCCCAATCTCAGGCACGTCCATAAAGTAGTGGTTCCATTTTACCGGGTAGATCGCCTCACCTTTGTCATTCAGCGCCGAGCCCACCACCATCTGAATCACTTGTAAATAGTTGGTAATGGATTTCGAAGCGAAACGCGGTCTTCCGTTCTTTTTTTCCGCGGCCATTCTCGCAACGAATTCCTTCCCTGCGAGATTGTTGACCTCGGATAACGGCATCTCTCCAATTTGAAGATTTATGTATTTGAGATAGCCAGCCCAGGCATCTGCGGTTCGCGGCTTGATTGGTTTCCGCTTCCGCGTCTGAACCGTTTGAAGCCATCTCCCAGCTTGCTGCTTAAACGTAGTACCGAGGTTTGCGGCCTCGGCCTGTCTGTAAACCGTTTCTGAGTTTGCGTCGAATTCCGCGACGATTTCCTTCAAACGCCGCTTCAGTTCAAACTTGTTGAGTGATCCCGGTCCGCTCACCGGACAAATTCGTACGGACTTGTAGATCCGTTTGATCTCTCCTGGCACGTCCAACCAAAACCGGGCATAGTAGGCTTTTGCTTTTTTCTCGATACGACCATTCTGACCAGACCTGCGAGACATACATCTCCGTTTCCGGCCTGGAATCGCAGGCGCAATTGTGCCATTAAACGCGACCGCTGAGGAAGTGAAAACTGGATCGGTAGTTTGCCCCATCGTGGAGTCCAAGCCTCTCGGCTCGGTCTCGATGGGTTTCATCGAACCGGGTTTGGAACTGGTGTCTTTACCTCAGCCTATACGGTGTGATTTCCGACGACCCGAATCGCGGCTGAGAACCCCTGCGGAGCGAAAGCCGCAGGCTGTAGGAAATTGCCCCTTCACCACTTCAGCCACGATAATGCCCTATAGGGTGGGGTGTTACGCAAGAAGTCTTTGGTACTCAGTGAATGATTACCTAACGCAGGTGCGCAGTTGAGCGGGAAGCCTTAATCACAACGTCGGTGGTATGCGAGCCGGATTCGCCAAGGCTACCGCCCGCATCCACGACACTGGGAAGCGCTGGCGGAATTGGTTGGGTGTCGGGGACCTAGTTAATCGACCTGCGTTGAGGGCCGCCACATCGCATGGAGCCAGACCGGAATTCCTAATGCACAAACTTCCAACGGACCGGGAGGCAAGATTCGCATTTCCCACAGACTGGCCTTTGCTCCTCTGGTAGGGGTCTGTCACTGTGACTACGGCTTCACCAACGTTGCATCGATGGTAGAACTTCCGCCAGCGGTGACTGTCATTGTCCGCTGCCAAGGCGTCAGGTTCTCTTTCTCGATTGAGACGAGGTGGTCTCCTGGGGCCAACTGAATTGTGGATGGAGTGCTGCCCATATACTTCCCGTCAACGTTTATGTCACAGCCCGGAGGCGTGGATTTCACGACGACACTCGCAGCCGGCATTGCAGGCATTGCAGGTTCTGCCTGTGAGTTGTCCGCTGCAGCCGGCGTGGGCTCCGGCTGCGCCATTGCTGGCTCTGAAGCTCTGGCACTCAGGATTTCCTTCCCCGATTTACTCTCAACAAACTCCTTCAGATGCTTGGCAATTGCTTCAGCCATTGCCTGCTCGTTCTTGCTGCCACCCTTCTGCTTGTTCACCGAGTAGGCCCATAGCATCTTGCTCGAACTCGTGTCGATAAACTGAACTGACACGCTCCCCTTATCCTCAATTCCGATACAGGAAGCGAATAGGCACCGCGCGACTTTCCCACCCGTCGACTCTGACTTGATTTCGACAGGTGCGGCTTTAAGAGCGTAGTCTGCCTTCGTTTGGTCTGTTACCACGTCGACCGGAACGTTCTTCTTAGAAATCGCTGCGGCTATGTAGGTTTCAAAACCCTGTTGGGGCTCTATATAAATGGTGGTCCGCGCTTGTTGACCAAAACACGACAGTGAAGCGGCGAACACGAGCATTAGTCCAAACTTTTTCATGGCCCTTTTCCCTCCGGAGTTTCCATGAGTATCAGGCGAAGCGCACCTCGGGACAAGGTTACTTGCGAGAGTGGTCCCACGGTGTGAGATTAGGAAAGGCGCGGATAAAGAAAGCAGCCTTGTTTTGTTCGGTTTTCGTAACAGGCAGCTCGATTTGAAGCGGTGACCTGGCATGCTGTGCGAGTATCAATCCCCGTGACGATTCCGGTGAAAATTGTGGGTTGCTGCAAGAAAGTAAGGCCGGAAAATGCCGCTCGGATGTTCCGAAATCCAGCTCCGATCCTATCGATCAGCACTGTGGCAAACCTGCTAGCCGGACCGAGTCCAAAAGCAATCCTAGAGGTAGGCGCGGGATGTCTGCGCAACGCTCTTTTCCTGTTGAGGGCGGGACACCGTCTTACCGTACTTGAGGTTCCCCGAATGGCAGAACGGTTTCCAGAGCAGTACGACGAATTCGAAAGGGCTGGAGGCAAGGTTTTGAAGAGTTTCGCAGGATCTCCTCGGTTTGAGATCGCACTCCTGACATTCGTGGTCGAAACCATCTGTGAACCGAAGGAGCGCATTGGGCTGCTCCAGGCTGTACGGTCACACCTAAAGCCGGGCGGCACGCTGGTACTCTCGGCCCGAGGACCGAAAGACCTACTTACTGCCCAGAACAAAGGCATCCGTTGCCGGGACGGCTACCTGACCCCAAACTTCTCTTTTGCTAGGTCATATACCCGTGCTCAAATGGAAAGGGTGTTGAAGGCAGCTGGGTTTTCCGAGTTGCAGTTTCTACACAAAGACTCATCGAAGGAACCAGAATATCTGCATGTGATCGCAAGGACCAATGATGAACGAGCGCGAAAACGGGGTTGAGGGCAGCAAGGATACCCCCAACGAAATCGGGGGAACTACTCTTCAGGAAGCGCCAAAACCTCTCGATGAGACCTGGCTGCATGATTTCTACAAAGAATGCGGAAGAGAGGCAACACTCGCGTACACTACTTTGAACCAGATGAAAAATTGGGCTATGGTCATAGCCGCTGCAGCCCTTTCAGGTTTACCGTTTGGCAGCAAATCCGCTGACTATCCAACCCCGATAATGTTTGCCGGTGCCGTGATTGTTTACACTTTCGTCTTGCGGTTTTTCATCCGTGCAATTCTTTGCTACGTGAACCTCACCAGGTGGAACGTCCTACAATTGGATTGTGTTGATCTCAAGCTGTCACCTCGCGCCGGCTCAACTTCAACAGTTACCACCAAGGAACAGAAGCTTCGGGAGGATATTCAGCACTACTACTTCGAGTGGCTTTCACCCATCAGTAGAAAAGATCAAGTATTCGCAAACCTAAAACTGGGATTTTATCTTCTGTTTGGGTTGTCGCTTTTTTTCGTGACTTGGGGCGCAATTGCACTTTGGCAAACGCCCTTGGTCAGGGGGCTGACGACATTTGCAGTACTCAACACTGCCCTTGAGGCGTCCGACTTCTTTAGGTCGCCATTTTTTGATGACGTTAAGGCTTCTGAGCGACATCGAAGCAAAGAAAGGGTATATGAAATCTTCCCCATGCCGCGGTCTCGTGGAGGTTTTCTCGCAGGCTGGATTTTCAACCTTGCCGTAAGCGCGGGCGTCGCCATGTGGCCCATGATTGTGCACACGTTTGAGAGACTTTGGTGCCACTAGGGGAGTGATCCGCTCGGGCCGACGGCGTGCGCATCCCCGGCAGTGGGAAGCGCTGGCGAAGCTGGTTGGCGTTTCAGAGGTTGTGGGAGCAATTCAACGATAGGTGGTCTTGCTCCGTCCAGCAGCGTTACTTTTCTCAGCGACACTCTATTCAAGCAACATATCCGTGTTTCGCGCTAAAAAGCCCAGGTTCACACGGGTGGGAGTTGTCTCCCACCGTCTACCTGCAATAGAATTCGTTTTCCAAGTCGATCCTGAATATTGTGACGGCGAGCGCTCCCAATCCGCGCGACACTCAATACGCGGAGGATTTTACGAGTACGCTAACCAACGCCCTTGACAAGGTGACGGTCAACGTATTCCTCTGCGGCAAAGGACTGGCGTCCAACCCATCTGAGACCTCCACGAATGGGAGTGACCTTCGATTGTTCCTGCAGGACAAGTTGCAAAACGAGGTTAAGAACTGTCGAGTAAAACTCGGGGAGCACCAAAGCCTGATAGAGCGCTATCGGAGTGCCGCGGGCGCCGTAGCATTCAACCTCGCCGATCATGAATTCGCGATGGCTAGAACTATCGATCTCGTCGTAATTTTCCCTTGTAGTCCTGGATCCTTCGCCGAACTCGGGATGTTTAGTAGAGAGGAGAGTATTGCTACAAAAATGGCCATCTTCCTTGACGTAGGATACGGTGACAGCAAGGGGTACATCGTCGAAGGTCCGGTTGCGGCGGCTAGGCTTCGACAGTCCAAAGTGTACGTGTTTGATTATTCGGATCGCGAGGCTATCCTAAAGCAGGTTACGGAACTCGTCATGATACGTCGAGCCCTGAAGGGCCAACAGAAACTCCTGACGTTATGAATACGAACAGCAGTTTGGATCCATTTTGGGTTCTTTATTTGATGAACGTTCTTGAGCCCGTCTCTAGAGAGCGCTTAGGGATTGAAGCCGCAAAGCTGCTCAAATCTATGCCGTCTCGTTCGGAACCTGTAGACGTTGATCGATGGTTGGGCGAACTCGTCGAGTCGCAACTCAGCATCATACGATCGGATGGTCTTTACGCTGTGACCAGTGTGGGTCTAGAGCGGTTGTCACAATTCAAGTTCGGTCGCACCAGGGACAAGAACAGAATGTTCGAACTTAAGAAAAGGCTGAAAAAAGCGTAAACTATGCTCGAGTGGCGCTGTGCCGAAAGGACTTGGTGGCCGGGTTGGCGATTCGCCAACCTTTGTGCGCTTGGCCGTATATGTAAGGTCGTCGCGCTCCGCGCGACTGCGCTCGAAGCAGGGCTGGCATCTTGCCAGCAACTGGAGGTCTGAAAGTGCAGCCGCCACTCATTTCCTTCGAAACACCGCAACAACTGCGGCAAGCCCTTGGCACCTACCTCCCTGCCACAAACGACGTGGGTCTGAATTTCGAAACCCTCGTTTCTAACAATCTACCTCCATTAGTTTCGGCTACCGCATTCGGAACTGTACTCGGAGTAAACCCGAAGCTTCTCACCGCAATGACGAAGTTTCCCGACAAGTACTATAGAGAGTTCACCATCAAAAGAAGATCCGGCGGTCTCCGCCAAATAAGAGCTCCGCGCACCTTCCTAAAAACAGTCCAGCAATATATCCACAAATACATCCTGAGCCAACTTGAAGTCCCCTCCCATGTCACCGGATTTGTAAAAGGAAGGGGTGTGATCTCAAACGCTTTGATCCACAAGGCTGCTCCATACATCCTTAATGTGGACATCGAAGATTTCTTCGGTTCGATTACGGAAAAAACTGTCCGTGAGTTCTTTCTGGAGCTCGGATACAACGTCGACATGGCGCGCCTGCTGATGCGTCTCTGCACCTATGGGGGTTCGTTGCCACAAGGAGCACCCACCAGCCCGGCCTTGGCAAACCACATCTTTAGTACAGTCGACCTCGGAATACTAGAGCTCTGCACACCAAACAGCCTCAATTACTCTCGATATGCCGACGATCTTACTTTCTCAGGGGCAAAGCGTATACCGCAGGAATTTCTTCACGAATTGCAAGTACTTCTGAAGACACATGGATTTAAATTAAACCAAAAGAAGACTAGGTTTTCGCGACCAGGTCAAGCAAAGTACGTCACAGGTCTCGTCGTGAATGAGCGCGTCCAGGCTCCGCGAGAACTTCGGCGTAATCTCAGGGCCATGTTTCATAACGCGGAAAAAGCCCCGTCTTCATTCGCCGAAAGACCCCATCACCTTCTCGGATGGGCCAGCTACGTTAACTCCTACGATCGACAGCTTGGCGCCAAGTATCTGAAGATCGGCAAACGCATCGCTCTTGAGATGGGTGGTTAGAGCTTTGGAGATGGCTGTCGCTATGCGCTCATAAGTTTTCAAGCGCCTTCGGGCCATTCTGGGTATTCGAGCGTTTTCAAGCGCTGATTCCTTTCTCGCTAAGTTTGTAAGCCAACTCCCAAAGCTTCGCTGCTATTGCACGTATCGTCTTTTCTCCGTCTTTGCCTTCAACCGGAAGCAGTAAAGTACTGTCCGCCATACCCTCCACTGCAAAGCGATTACGCATCGTTTCAACCTTGCCTTTCATTTCTATGGCATATTTAGCGTCAACCTTCTGATACCAGGGTGACAACCGCTTCATGTGGCTGGTCAGTTGACTTGGTTGACTCTCCAACTGCGTCGGACTGAAAGCGGTGCTCCCCTGACGGTAATACTCGCAGGCTTCGAGAAAATCCCCATCATTGGCCTGAATCAACGCTTTCATCTGAGATGAGGTCATACTATCTATTTCTTTCGCCGTGTACTTCGGAGCGGGCGCAGGTCCAATATCTCTCAGAAAAGACAACAGCTCAGACGAAAGACGTATGGCGTCTACCTGAAGAGCATTAAGCGGCACCTCTGGCCTTGTCGATAGCAGTCTTTCAAGCTGTAGGACTTTGTTTCCAGTATCGGCATATTCGTTCTGTAGTTTCGTTCTTCGTTGATTCTCTTCTAGGTACTGTGTTCGCCAGTCGGTACCGTCACGCTGTAGTTCGCCCGTTTGCCTAAAGTGCGTCACGTTGCTTCCACGAAAATTTAGCCAAGCGATAACGAGCGCAACGAGGAAGAGTAGGCCAATTGCATACCAGTCCAGCGAACCGTTTTTCAATTTCTCCCACAGCGCTGCTGCGAGAGCTAACAAGGCTGGCCCCCATAAAACTTTGACCACATCCCATGTCGCGTTCGCGAGGATGTTATTGAAAAATCCCTTCGTCTGGTCATCCATAGGCGTACACCTCCGCTGACGCACAGGGCACGGGCCCTGTGCCAAACCAGCGAAGCTAATATACACGTGCGCGCCGGGACGCTGGCGCTAGTACGAAACCGCTGGGATCGTTATACTTGTGAACTCCGGCATCCCTCGTGGCGTATGGCATCAGGCACGCGATTAGAGCTACAGAGGAAAGCCAGAAGCAACTCCAGCCGTCGGCACGCTGACTAGTCAAGGATGTTGCACCGAGCATCCTGACGACTGCCAGGGTGTTTGCGAACTTCGTAATGGGCTTCCATTAAGGCCACTTGTTGCGATTCGGCGGTCCGTCAACCCACGTGTGCTCTGCTTCCTGCGCGGGTTGGGATGAAGCCCCAAGCGGTCATGACGCATCTGCCTATTCGGAGCTACGAAGAAGGCCGCGAGTTAAAGCGCAATCTCGAACAAACTAAACAGCCCGCCATAAGATCGCGGGCCGTTATCATTATCACTCGCCGACCTCCCACGCGCGAATGCAGCCCTGCCCTCGCAGCGGGGCAGGCCCTGCGCCAAAATCAAAATCGGTTTGTCCGAAGGGGAGGGGCAGTTTGCCGTCTGTATATACCATCCCCCCGCGGCGTTGATCCTTTCTTTCCCGCGCCTGTAAGATCGGAGATTCTAATCTTTGCTTTCCCATGAACTGCTCAAAGTTGAGGCCCGCTTACGTCGTGGATGTGCGTAACCACGATGTTGCGAAAAGCCTCAAGCTCTCGCGGGTTTATGGTCTGAGTCTCTGGTAGTGTGCTAGGGCATCGGACTAGTGGCGAAGAGAAAACGATTTGTCGGGAAGAGTGTTGGTTCGATACGCACGGTTGGTATAGATTCAATGGTCCTCCGAACTCAAACTCCAAACAAGGTACCTTAGATTCTCTTTGACCGGTACCGTGAGTTAGGAATATAAGGTGAGTCTCATATTCTCGTTATGAGAAGGAACTTCAGTCGTCGATTCCATATTCACGCTGTCGCTGCAGCGTTCTCTCCTTTGTTTATTTGCCTTTCGCTCAGCAATTGTTCTCCCCGGAAGAGCGCTGAAACCGGGCATACTCCAGTCGTGCGAATGTCCTCCATTTCTATTTCTTCGAACACCGAAATCCAGGCTGCAGGCCAGGTTAGCCATGTTCTTAAGGTAGTTCCGCACTTAGGTGAGGAACCTGCGGTAGGGCCCGACAGTTTCGCTGTGCTCGATGATGGATCTGTTCTGATTTCTGATCCAGCACAGAATCGTCGAGCGCAGTTCTCGATAGTTGACTCCCATGCAGTATTCGAGTCTCAAGCGCCACTTCCCGGAGGTGACAGGATCGTGGCGGCGAGCGCTTACGATCAAGATGTGCGCGACAAAGCTAGACTTGTCAATGAGAGTACGGCAACAATCCACCGGTTTTTTTCAGACGACTCGTCTTCGGATCTAGACGTTTCCTTTGACGATAGGCAAAAAAGACTTGTCTCAATTGTGAGCTTGGGGACGGATGAGATGGGTTACACTTACGTGGTTTTGGAGACTGCGGCCCGTTCGCCTGTTGTTGACGTTCAGCGATTAATAAGGAAATACAATCGTCGCAGTGTCATTGTTGCCCAGATCAGTGATGTGCCTCGGCAGCAGGAAGTATCCCCACAGCCTGAATTCCGGGTGAAGAACGGGATCGTATACCAAATGGTTGTGTCAACCGACGGAGTGCTGATCAACCGATGGGACACGCGTCAGAATCAGTAAGGTGGATGCAATGACTTCGTGCGCCCGATGGAGCTGTTTCATTTACATCCTTCTTCTTTGCTTGATTGGACTCGCTCCCCCTAGTCAGAATCGATCGAGAGCGCAAGTGATCGAAGCAGCGACTCAGCTGTCGGAGCTAGAGTGGACCGCAGTGCCCGGGAGCGACAAGGCGTCCTGTCTGCATCCGCCCGCGTACTCAGGACCGCGCTATGTGTCCGACTATCACTCTGGACAAGAAGTCATTGGGATGCCTTACGACTGGGGAGGCATGGATTCGCCCAGCCGCTTCCTTACTAGGCTCCAATCAGGGCGGTTTGGTGCGGGCTCACACAAAGAGCACGAATGCTCAGGGTGCAAGAGTCACTGCACCGTAGGTATCGACTGTTCGGGCCTCGTCTCGTATTGCTGGGGCCTCAGTCGCCACTACGGTACCGCAGAAATCGCGCAGTTCGCCAAACCTGCTCCCGAGTCCTTTGACGTCTTTAAGGACCTTAAACCCGGCGACGCTTTGAACCGACCAGGAGTTCATATCGTGCTGTTCGCAGGCTACAATGAGAAGGGGCAGCCTCTTGTTTATGAGGCGGCGGGTAAACCGATAAGCCGCGTTGTTAAGCGACCACACGCTTGGGCGGATCTGGAGGGCTACTCCCCATTGCTCTATCGGGATGGGCCGCCCAACCCTCTAAGCAATTGATAACACGCTTGTTGTTGCGTCTAGATTCTCGTGCACGGTAAAGCATCCTTGCCCTATCGTGTGCGCATCAAAGCCTGAGCACTTTTGAGCGTCGTGGTTGACGATACGCGGTACAATGGGGATGGAGGCAGGTGTGTCGAGAGCAGGAGTCGTTGTGCGCAGAGAAGGCGGGATTACCGAGCGCAGAAGTAGCGGCGTGATCCTCCTCAGTATTGTTCTGCTCATATTGGGTGCTCTTTCTTTTTGGGGTATTCAAAGGCTTACCACACCTAGCGTCTCCGGTTCCCCGGAGCAGATGCCGGCTCGCGTCGCTCAGACCGCAACCCCCGTTAGTCCCCAGGCGTCGGCTTCGCAAAATGCCGCACAGATTGTTATTCAGTACAAGAGAGCAATTCCCGAGGCCGAAAAACAAAGGATAAGAAGTCAAGCCTCTGTCGTATTGGTCCGAAAAATAGATACTCCATATCTACAAATGGATGTGGTCGCGCCAACCTCACAGAAGGTCTCGGCGCTTGATCATGCTGTTTCTCAAATAAGTAAGAACCCAGATGTGCAATTTGCCGAAGTCCAACGAAAGTACAGCCACGAGCCAAACCCTAACTAAGAGATTAGGGCCTTCCTGAGGATGCCGGTCCACCTTAACACTACGTCTTGACAACCGTCTAAGTCGTGATAAATTAGCTGCCTTCCCCATTCTAATTCCAAATGCTAGGTCTATAACGTCCTAGGGCAGAAGGAGTTTATTTATGGCTAGCGGTTCGATCGCCCCAGAGGGTTCGAATCAGTCCCAGAAGTCTGCCCAGAAAGATTCAGAGCGCAACCACTCGGTTCGGCTGTGGGCGGGAGTTGTAATCGTGGCCCTGGTAGTCGGGGGAGGCGTGTGGTATTGGGTGAACGATCACAATCCCGCACGACCCGACCAGTTCCAGAAAACTGTTGACAACAACCTACCGTCCAATGCGGTTGTGTCGGACAATGTGGAGGCCAGTGATGATCCGCGGCCTGCAGATTTCGTCCCAGACGAGTGTATCGTTCAGTACAAGCCTGATGCGACGGTCGAACAGAAAGAAGCTACAAGAGCGCGCTTCAAGGCAGAATTGAAGCAGGATCTGCGCTATGTGGGCGACATAGCAAAGGCAGAAGCGGAACCGGGAGGCGCTGAAGTTGTTACGTTCGACTTTGGTATGCAGGCTCAAGATATGTCGCAAGATGAACGCAAGAAGCGTGACCTGACAGCAATTGCAAAATTGTCAGAGGATCCTAATGTTCTGACGGCCGAACCTAACTACATTATCCGAAAGCTTGATGATCATTACTCTGCAAATGACGATTATTACGTTCGAGGACGGTTGTGGGGCGTAACGACCCAGGGACTTGTGGCAACTGACAAAACACCACAACAGGCGCCCCGAAAGAAAGTCAACGACCTTCCTCATGACCCGTCTAAGCTTGAACGAGCAACGGCTAACACCAAAGCAAAGCGAGGGGGAGCACGCAATGGTTCGAATAAAGCTGCGGCGGCCGCGAGCAATCCATGTGAGATCGGCGCGCCTCTTCGAAGTTCTTACACAACTCACGCGGATCAAGCATGGTTGGCAGGACACATAGGCGACAAGAAAGTCCTGGTGGGTGTTGTAGATTCGGGAATACAGCCCAGCCATCCAGACTTGGCTGCGAATATCTCGAAACAAATCGGTAAAGACTTCTCTAATCCCGACAATGAGGAACTGTTCGCAAAGAACGAAGATCCTCATGGCACTCACGTGGCTGGCATTATTGCTGCGGTGGGCGGAAACAAAATAGGAGTCGCAGGTATGGTGTGGAACGCGACCTTGGTCGAAGCAAAATTTCTAGGACCCGACGGTAGCGGTGATACCGCCAGTGCGATACAAGCTATCAAGTGGCTAACATACGAGAGGACAATTAAAGGACAGAACATTGTCGCGATCAATGCGTCCTGGGCCTCTCCGCGGAAGTCTCCGGCGCTTTTGAACGCCATTAAAGAGGCTGGGAAAGCAAAGATCTTGTTAGTAGCTGCGGCCGGTAATGACCATTTCGATACAGATGGAAAATACAAATCATATCCAGCAGACTACGACACTGCTCGTGATACGTACGACAAGGCGCCTGCGTTAGACTACAATTCTGTGATTTCCGTAGCCGCCATAGGCGAGGATGGGTCCCTCGCGTCTTTTTCCAATTACGGTGCTTATTCTGTCCAGATCGCTGCGCCGGGAGTCGATATCCTGTCGACGTGGACAGGTAGTGGCTACAAGTGCGATTCCGGTACGTCTATGGCGGCGCCCTTCGTTACCGGGGCAGTAGCCCTATATGCATCGTCGCACCCTCAGGCGAGTGCGCAGGAGATCCGGAAAGCTATCCTGTCTAGCGTGACTCCTGATCCTGCCCTTGCGGGGAAAGTTGCGTCGGGCGGGACTCTGAATGTTTCGACATTTTGACGCTGTTTTATCAGCGACAGGTGCTCAGAATTTGCAAGTGAATGGCCGAGTCCAATCCCAATGTTCAACTTGCTCAAAGAAAGCCGAGACGGTTTTCGTGTTTCCGGTCGTTCGCATAAAAGAGCACACATTTCACTTCATGTCGCTCGATTCACACAGCTCCGGGAGTGTCTGAATTTTGTCGGTGGGCAGGCTCTGGCCTTTGACCTTGTACGCCTGACATAGCCTTCTAAATACAGCTTGATCACGCTTGAGCTTTATGTCGTCCGGGACACTCGCAACGCGAGCTGCTTGCTGTCCGGGAGCTGGAGGCTTCGGCGGTGGCGGAGGTGCATAGATTTTAACCTTGACCGAAGCTGGCGCTGGAACGAGCTTGTCACGTGCAGGAACAGTCGCCTCGGTTATGAATTCAGCCTTTGCTGGAGGCTGGACGCCAACCTGCTCGAACAGAGACGTGAGGTAGCTCTCCGCGTTTTCTTCCGGCGCTTCGGCTGCCTGCTCACGTACTTGCAGAGGCAACTTCGGACGAGGTGGCGCTGGCGCGCTCGCTGGCCACTGCAAGTGCAAAACCAGTTCCGCGAGAGGACGATCTTTGGGATCGGTTAGTTTAAACGTCAAGATATAACCCATCCCAGGAATGAATCCGATAGCAGGAAACTTTATGTCCGGATCGGAAACGGCAAACTCGATTTGTCCCAGAGGTATCTTTGCCTCTTTGGCGCTCTTGCTGGGTATCAGAACGCTGATCTCATTGTCAGCTAGTTCTAGCTGGTGATTGTATCTGCTGCAGGACCCCCCATCACCCCAGTTGCGCACGAATATGGCCCAAGTGTCATCGTCACGAGTGTCGTTGGTCTCGATCGCTAAGGCATAGACTGGATGCATTTCGCTCCGACAATCGTGTTCACAATCCAAGTTAAAGAGTCCGGTGATGACTGTGTTGGGCGGTGTCTCGGGGCTCTTCGGATTAAGCCACTGGCTCATGTCGTCGAGGTCAGAGCTCCCGGCAGCGACGGTGAAATTGCGCCATGTAGACGTACTAAATCGATTTGAAATCTCGCGAGAATCGAATTCAACCTCAATGAACCGTTTGCCATTGTACATCTGGTTGTTCTGGGTGAGGCCGTTATCGTCTTCTTCGCGAAAAAGACTGAAGTTGTAGTCGGAGTCAGCTGCGATATGTATCCATCGGAGGTAGCCGGTATACGTGGCCGGCAACCAGTCCACATGACCGTGAATTTGTGATTCAGGAACAAGGCTGCATAGTAAACCCCAACCGATAACCGGAGGCTTGTCGAGAGTCGGAACCTGAGCCGTGCAGTCATTGCTGTCTGGACGCCGGACGCACTTATTCTTGCCTTCGTCGTTGGGCACGGGGGGAAGTTGATTGTCGTCCCGCTGAGCTGCCCATTTGGGATTGAGGGGCATCCCGTTCGGGTCGGAGGCATTCCACGTGACGCTGAATTGGGGCGTCGGTGGAGATGGACTTTGCGCACCAGTCACGTGCCAAGGTCTCGGTTTGAAAACGCAGCCGCAGCTAAATAAGATCGCTGCAATCGGCACGATTGTGAGCCAGTTTCGTGAACGGAACACTGAGCGCCTCCCTGATAGAATGTGATGCAACGTTTCTCACCCTCTAGGGCACTATTTCCAAATTCCGGTGATTACCGAAGCAGTGCCGTCTCCAGATTGTTCATGAAGGGGGTTCAGAATACCGAAATTGCATTCGATCGTGCGCAAGACACTGTAATGGTTATAAGGCGCCGTAGCCTCCCCGGCCTTCACCATGGAGCCAAGAAATACCGTGTAGAGTCGCTCTGGTTTCTTATTGCCCTCTGACTCGTCAAAAGTAACAATGACCAGGGTCGTCTTGAGTTGGTCGTCCTTCGGGACCCACTCTTTCTCGTCAAAGTGAAGCCATGTCGTAAGAAACGTGAATAGCCAATTCGAGGCTTTCGTGAGGCCCACCTGTGGATTTGACACCGGGTCATGGCCGTCGTCGTCCAAATTGGGACTGTAGAACATATATTCTGGCAAAGGATGCTTCTGAGCATCAGCGATAAAGCTACCAAAATCAGTCACAAAAGCATTGTCATTAGCACGAGTATTCACCGAGACCACATTGTGAAAGCTCTTAGTCTGAACCTCCTGAAAACTTAGGAAAGGCACATGTCTGCGGGCGTACTTCGTCTTTGGTTTGCTGTCGCCAAGAAACGGTTTTTGATCGGTGGATGATGCCGGGTAGTCTTCGGCGTAGTTCCTCCAATTGAGCAAATCCCCAACCGTCCTATGCTCGTTATCCTCTTTAAAGTTAACCTGTGCGTCGCTATTGAGTCGTTTGTGTGTATTGAAGTCACTGCCTGCGATCATGGCTAAGTAGTTTGGGTACGAATGATGGTAGAGGTTGCCAAAATTGCTGAAGACCGCACCCTTTAGGGAGAGTTTTTTCAACAGATCGCTTCCGATGGCAGATTCATAGTTCTGGTTTTCAAGAACGACGATTAGCACGTGATCGAAATGCTTTTGTGGGGGGCTGGGGCACGCCCCGGTCGTGGCGGTCTGCGCGAAGGCAGGAGTTGTGATGGTCCAGAAGACAAGTGCTTTGAGTGGAAAGGTACGGTCGCTCCAAAGGCAGAGTCGCATTGCGTCCTCCAGGTCAGGATTCCCTCGCACTCATTTTGGTTGAAGACTTAGACCAATCAAAACAAAGGCTATACAAATTATTGGGCTGTGCCGCTTAAAGCAACAGCCTGCAAAGTTTGACCGGCTACGCTAACAGTTAACGTCGCAGTGCGTGGGCCTGTCACCCCTGCTGCCGGCTGGAACGTTACAGTCACCGTGCAGCTACTGCCCGAATCCAACGTGCCGCCGGCGCAGGCGCTAACGGCGAACTCGGCTGAGGTAGTGTTCACGCCCGTCACTGCAGTGCTCTTGAAATTAGTGATCGTCAATGATGCTGTACTGGGCTTCGGCGCCACAGCGGGGGGGCCCGCCTTCGCGGACGTTGCGGTCCCCAGGGAAAGAGCAGTCGTGCTGAAGTACACAGCGTCAGAGGCCGCACCCGTCAGAGCGACTGTAAGCGGAGTGGAACCGGGACTAAAAGAGACCTCGATTGTCGCAGTTCGCGAACTTCCCGCCGCTGTTACCGATGGGTTGTATAGCACCGACAAGGTGCAAGTGTTGGCCGCCGCAAGCGTGGACGAACACGAAGTCTGGGTACCTGACCGAATCGTGAAGTCGGCGGCCGCTATTCCTGTTATTTTCGGTGTCACGTTCGTCAACGGCGAAGTGTCCGTATTGGTTAAGGTTATCGATTGAGCCGCGCCGTCGATTGTGCCGTTTTGAGTAGAAAAACTCAAACTGGCCGGCTTTGCCGTGAGTGGGATAGATGTGGCCGATGAAGGGGCGTTGCTTTGGATCTGAACTCTCTGCAGATATTCGATCTCGTCTCCAACGATCACCACCTGTCCGAGCGCAAGTTTCACCAAGACAGGATCGGACTCTCCCTTGAAGAGTTTAGGACGTGTCGAGTTGCTGATCGTCTTGGTCGCGGAGTCGTTTAAGTCCCTTGAGTTCGCAGCCTCAGTTGCCGCACTTGGGTTTGTTTTATCTGTCTTCGCCGTTGCGTGAGCCTTGCTTGAAGCTCTGCTTAGTTTTGCACCAAGGTTTCGCAACTCTAGCGTTACAGCCTGCTTCTCGACGAAGACGACGGTCTGGGTTTGAGAATTGTTCGGAATAATGACATTGTCCCTAAAGCTCTGGTCATCGAGACTCTTGAGTTGGGCAACAATTGGATCGGGGAAGATAAGGTTGTATGCCGTGAGCGCTGCACCGCTGACGATAGCTGTAGCCGTGGTGAAATGCAGTTTTGCATTAGGGTGAGAGCCAGAATAGAAGGGTATAAATCCCCCCATGATGAGGCCAACTCCCTGCAGCGAATTAGCGACGAGATTTCGATTACTCCAGACCTGTGACTGCAGAAGTACCGCACGGGTCGAGGCGTAACTACTGTTGGCGATCATGACCTGCGGACTCCCAAGCGCCACCAAAGCGTCGAGCTTATTGCTGAAGCCGACCCCGGCGATCTGAATAGGATGTCCTGAGTTGTTTCCTATCTTCAATTGGATGCAGTACAGGCTTTGGGCTACACGCTTTCCAAAGGTATCCGAGCAGTTGTTTTGGCTCATCACTTCCCACATCACGTCCACTTGCGGATTAAGACCTGGAGGGATCAGGCCCGCCGTCGAATCGAGCACCGTCATGTCCGCCCAACCGACTGGGTTCTTGGCTCTATCAACGAGGAAGACCTTGTAAGGGCCGGCGGCATTGGGGTCGACTGTGACGGCTGCCGTAAGTGCGCAGCGGGTGGCGGTCGGCTGGGACGAAGGCGTGAGGCCAGTGCCTGTGATCATGAGGCTATAAGGGGCGCTGACAGGCTGAGTCAAATCAATTCCCGTCTTCTCATCACAGTTCGACTCAATAACGGCCAGGTTAATTGATGCGGGTAGCTTCCCACTAGCAGGCTGAATAACCTTCGGAGTCACCGTCATCGGAATTGTCGTCGGAGCGGCTACGACGAACGGAAACGGAACGGAGTTAGCCCCGCCGACGGACACGACCAAGTCCGCCGCACCGAGCGCGACATCGGGAACGGTTACCTTGATAGATGTATTGGCCCAACTGCCAGCATCCACCGTGGCCAGCGTTGACCCAAATTTCACCGTGCTCGTCGGCGCAGCCGCACCGAAGTTCGTGCCAGTAACAGTTATGACATCTCCGGGCTTGGCCGTTGAGGGGGTGGGAGCCGTGATGGTGATCTGTGCGGTTACGTGAACGGCTGTTGAAAGGAGAGTTAGAGATACAGCAAGCACACAGACTAGGTGACACGAGCGGCGCATGGCTTCTCCCGAACCTCTATGACTCGCTCCCCCTCAAAAGCGAGTCGAGCCATCCGCTAAGATGGCCGCGGTGCACATCATACACGAAGACCCTTCGTGCTCAATGCCAAAAGCGCGTCTACACTGAACGCCGAAACCCCACCGGACCCCGAGACAAGCTGGAAGTTACACAACACAATTGCGATGAGTGAATAAGCCGGTACGTCCTGGGGAATTTAGGCGCGCGAAGTATACGAACGGTTTACGCGCGACGTAGGTAAATGTCCTTTTTGTTACAAAATCCGAACAGACAAACGAAATCTGCGTGCGCTGTTTAGCCTTTGGTTCTTCTTAGGAACGCCGCCCTGCTGAAATTGTTACGGAAGTGGAACAAACGTGTCGCACGGTGGATGGAAGTTTAGTTTGTAAGGCTGACATTCCTTTACCGACCCACTAACCCGACGCACACCTCGGCAAGATCGCAGTTGCCTCCCATTTTGTGACTCAACCTTGGTTGCCCCAGATGCGACCAAGCCCTTTCTCGCGATCAGGTGACTCCTTGGTGCTGAACTAGGGCGTCGATCAGCAGGGCAGGTTTATGCCCCTTCGGATCCGAATCACTGGAGGTGAATTCTTACGGGAAATGCGATGTAGCGTACACCATCTTCTGGGTCTTGCACTGCATCGCCAAAGCCCAGATTCTTCAGTTCAGATGCCCCTTTCGCTCGGTTTCCGGCTATCATACGTTGCTAGATTAGGAGGGAATTTACGATGAAGCAATACAGATTCAAACTTCATGATCGAGCAACGGATGAGGTAATACAGGTGTCCGAGTGGTTTGCAAATACAGATGCGCGAGATGCGGTGGTTCGACAATCTATGAGCAAAGGACAGTACCGGATTGAGTACGAGGAAAGAGAAATCGATCAGCCAAATGCCGCTTGAGGAAAAATGGCGAAGCGAAGAAAGACAAAGCGGGAGAGCGACTGGCCAGAGTTAGAGCGAGCCTTGTGCCGAGTTTCCAAACATCTCGGATGAATTCGAGGGGAAGATGGCGGAACTAATTGACGGATGGGACGTGGAGTCTTGGCCGCCTCTTCCATCGACCCTTTGTAGCTTTCGCCGCGCATAAAATCTGAGAATTTCTAGGGCAGGCCAAGCTTTTTCTTGATCTCTGCTTTGGCGATTTCGGCAATCACGGCGAGCGCTACGCCGGGGAGACCGGCAATTCGCGATTTCGTATTTTCCCAGACGGTCGAATCCTTGACGTTATCCAAGAACTCGTGGCCGTTCCAAGTCATACGGGAAATAACAGGCATTCCAGTAACAGGATGAAACTTTCCTAGTAGGAATCCGGCTTCGACTAGCAGGCGAAGATGGTAGGCCACTTCGGCTACTGAATGATCGGGGGCGCCGACTTCTGTGCCATTGTCAAAGACCAAGAATCTCCCCGGCGTGCCGTCCAATCGCGGCTCACCGTCGACCCATAACAACAACTTGCGTGTTAGTTCCATGTCGCGGGTCATGCTTTGCTCTAACTCTGTTTAGGGGCACTCGTAAATTTGCATAGAGCACACTCCCGTAGTAGCATTCGATTAGGTGCTCCCACACAATCCGATAGCTCTGAAGCACCCTGATCGCGAATCAGGGCGTTTTAGTCTTGGAGTGATTTTCCCGCCAATTATACGCCGCGAAAGGAGTGACCGAAGTGATACCGTACAGCGTGTTCGTGAGTCACAGCACCAAGCAGGACGACCTAGCGATTATCAATGCAGCGTGTAACGATGCATTGTTGCGAGGTATCACGTGCTACATTGCTGAAAGAGATTGGCAGTTCGGGAAACCATTGCCTGAGAAGATCGACAAAGCAATTCGGTCTTGCGACTGCTTCGTCGTTTTCCTGACTCAGGGTGGTACGCAGTCCGCATGGGTTCATCAGGAAATCGGCTTTGCTCGGGCGTGCGGGAAGTTGAGAATCATGGTCGTAGAACATGGAGTGAAGGTGCAAGGCTTCGATGTGGACAAAGAGTATATTCACCTTGATAGGTCGGATCCTTCGGATGCAATAACAAAGCTAAATACGTACCTTTCCGGACTTCAGTTGGCGAAGGCAGCGGCGTTGCGCAATGGAGCACTATTAGTCCTTTCGATTCTGGGACTGTTGCTGCTCAAAGGCGGGGAGTGACGGCAAAGTTCGGACGCTTTGAATTTGGAAAGACTGAACCCGCAGAGAGCTACGAAGGCGGCATGACACTGGAATGCGGTTACGTCGGAATCTTCGAGGGATAAACCGGTGAGGTAATGTTCTTTCGGGTCCCGCCGAAGCTTGTAGCTGCGATTCATCAAGCTCAGTCAGATCGTAAGGAGCCAACTCGAACGGATCGTTGAGTTCGTGAATCTGCGAGTGCTTGAGCCTTCTCTCGTACAGACTTTTGAGGCCGAAATGTTTGTCCAGAAACTTGTGGGCGCGCATGGCCGGGATCATATCGTGATTCGGTAGGGGCATGTACCAACAAAATCTGGCGTTAGCGAGGAAGGGAGGTCGCCGAAGGAGATGGAAACCTTGTGCCGAGTTCGCTTACGTGAACGTTTTCATCCAATGCATTGACTCCTTGGTTGCGGGTTAAGGAATCATCAAGATGTGAACCGATTGCATTTTGTCATGTGTCAACGATCGCTTCACTCACATGGAGATAAGCAACCCGGATGGTCTCCTACAAATCAACTTCACGATACTAATCCGGCGAACTTCCTCGAAGCCCGTTTCTGGATAACTACCGCAGGGCCGAGCAACCACTCGGAAGTCCGCACCTTGGTTCCGCAGTATGGTTACTGGTCTCCGATAGAGCTGCGTAGCACGGTGATCGATGCCATCGGGATTTTATACAACGTTTCCGCGCCGCCACTTACCTTCGACCTGGACGCCGGGCCGTCTGGATCCGCGTGACCCCGTTCCCCTTCAGGGTGCCACTTGTATTCGGTAGATCCGAAAGTGACGCGATCAACCTGACCGGAGAAGTGGCGGTCGCGCCCAGTTCCCGCATCGTTGAAAACAACCTTCACCGAGTGATCGTTGTATTGGTCACGGTTAACCAACATCACAGACCACTGTCCATCCGGACGTTCAACGGCATAGGCCGTGACGAGCAACGTTCCCGCAGCGTCGGTTACATCGCTCGAAACTTTGAAGAGCTTGTGCGGAGCATCGACAGGTTGAACCCACTCCTTGGTGATCACCTGCGAAGCCATGTACTGAGGAGGATAACCGATCAGGTTGTAGTGTTCGTCAAGCAGGAGGAGGGGGTAGGCGCCCCAGTGGCCTGGAGAAGGCATGTAATGGAAAAAATAAGTGGCCGTGGCGCCTGCGGTCATCATAGATCCGACGTAATCGGCGAGCCATAACGCGCCCTTCACGGTGGAAACACCGGCTCCGCCACCGATGTTGCCCTCGGTCATGAAGAAGGGAATATTCGGCGGCAAGCCATTATCCTTCCAGACTTGGATGATGTGTCTGACATATTCGGGCTCGGGGTACAGATCGGCCCAAGAGTAGGTTGGCTTGTCTTGGTAGGGGTAATGTTCGAAAGAAAAAAAGGTGAAGTCGTTGAGGCGGCCGTGGGCTTTGAGATAGTCGACGAAGCGCCCGAGCCATGAGACTTTCCCGGCTGCGTCTGGCCACACTTCAACATCATCGAACGTTCCTTCGAAAGGCGGACCGCCAAGCTTGGCCTCGGGAACAAGCCGGTGAATCGCGGTGGCGAATTGCAGGTACAACGCGCCGTAGTCTTCGGGCAGCATGTGCTGCCCGTCGGCTTCTTCTCCCATCTCGATCCAGGAGATGGGATAGTGGCGTTTGTATAAATAGGCGATCTCGTTCGCTGCATCCTCCGGCGTGGAATACAACATGGCAATCGGAACCATGGTGGGAAGGCCGCGGGTAACGCCGCTGGTGAAGAAAAAATCGAAGCCGACTTGGTCTCCTCTCGATTCGTCCATATCAGAAGCTGCGTGCCATGGATCAACCGAAGAAGGCCAGGTCACGGTCTGATCGCGGCTGGGGAAATGAGTGACGTAATCATTGAACTGGCCATCTGCCGAGAGCGCCCCGACGTAGAGTTCATTGATGGCGTAACCCACACAGTTTCGCTTGTCGGCAGAACCGTGACTGTCGCAGGTGTTAGAAGATTCCGTCATCCAGATGCGAAGATATCGCACCGGGAGCATCCAGGAAACCAGCTTCAGCGTGGCCATGCCTCCCTTGCCCTCTGTGATGGTGCCCAAGGGAAAGGTCTGCCACGTCCCCTTAGTGATTCCTTCATAGAAAGGTTCCAGTTCGCCGGTCCAGAACTGGACGGAGTAGTGCTTCGCATAGGGCTCAGCCCACGCGATACGAATGGCATTGACGGGGACCTTGCTGCCTAGATCAATTATTACCCACTGCGGGTGGAGCGAGTCGCCTTCACCGGTGAAGGCCTTCGTCAGGTAGGGATTGCTCTTCCAGTACGACTCGGGATCGCCGTCAGTGAGCCGGGACCAGCCGTTTCCGTCGCCGCGGCTGAAGCCGCGATGCGGAAGCGGAGCTGCCCACGAATGGCGGATCATCTCCGCAGTTGGTTCTGCATTACCGACGAAGTAGCCCTGCTGCTTCCCGGCATCGCTCCAGACGCCGTTCGGGTTCCAATGCCACGCTTCAACCATGAGTTCTGTGTTCTGGCGATAGGTCACATTTTGCCATCCTGCGCCGAGAATCTCCTTGAGGATCGGGTCGGTGAGCAGGTGGTCGGGCGTTCCCGTCCTTAGCCGATCGATCGCCGCGCCCAGAGAACGGACGGGACTGAACGTGTTGGCAACGTGAGAGGGCGTAGCGTCGACGGTTATGGTTTGGGAGGTAGCCTTACTAGATACCCAAAGCAACGAACTCGCGACAAGACATGCCGTCACGCTCCATTCCCGTGCTTTGGTGATCACGTTCTCTCCTTCGTGTTATTCCGGCTGTCCTTTGGAACCAGCGCGGAAGGTCCTCTGTTTTTAGAAGTAAACCTTTAGCCCCAACTGCAATTCGCGCGGACTGTTGATGGTAACTGCCCCAGAGCCAGGTGAGAAGCCCCCACCGGGAGCGATCTGACCGTAAGTGCCGCTGGCAGCGTTCGCATCCGGAGCTTTGAACTGTGGATGATTCAGCGCATTGGTGGCCTCGGCGCGAAACTCCACCCGCATCCCTTCGTGAACCCTTGTCATGGGGAACTCCTTAAAGAGAGCTAGTTCCGCATTCCGGGTTCCAGGGGTAAGGACGCTGGTAGTTGTTCGGGGAGCATTGCCAAACGTGAAAGCAGGGGGCACCGACAACACGCCGGGATTGGAAAAGTAGCTGGCTGTTTGTGCTGTATTTGGAAGACCATTCACTAAGTTCTGATAGGACGTTGAGGAGCGCCGGAGGGGTGCCGACAAATTGGGTCTCTGGCCATACGTTGGGATAGCGGAAACTGACCCGGTTAGCGTAAGTGGTCTGCCATCGCTTATGGTCCAAATGCCGCTGGTCTGCCAACCGCCCACAATGGCGTTCAGGATGGGATTCATGCTGCCTCCCAACGCTTTGTCACGACCAATCGGCAATTCGTACTCGTAACTGACCTGAAAAACTTGCGGGATATCGAACACAGATACAGCCCGGTCGCCCCGCGGGTTATAGGGGTCTTGGCGCGATTGGGCGCCTCCTCCATTACCCAGAAACTCGTTGCTGTAATCCTGGAAGGAGGAATTGTCAATGGACTTCGACCATGTGTACGTGGCCAGGAACTCCAGTCCATTGGCAAACGACCTTTCGGCGCGAACCTGCAAAGCTTCGTAGGTGGAATCGGCGGTCGGGAAAGCATCACCGCCAAAGCCGGCAAACTGCGGGAATGGGGATAGAAGTTGGGTCGCACCGATCTGCGGCACGAGCGAGCCCTCGCCACTCGTGGGGTCGCAAATGTAATTGGGATTCGTCGGGCTAGTGCATGTGGCAGGGTTAGGCGAGGCAAACGGATTAGCCCAGCTGTCGCTGTTGATCGTGTTAATTTCCGCTGGCGACAAAGCGCCGGACAGGGCCGCCTGTTCAAAGGGACGACCGAGCAGTTGCAGGGTGTTAAAGCCGCCCTCATACAGGTGGGTCCCTTTCTTGCCGATATAGTTCATATCGAAGAGGATCTTCGATGGCAATTGTTTTTGAATGCCGATGCTCCAGCTTTGTTCGTAGGGGATTTTCGAGTTGATAATGGGGATTGGCCCGTTCGCAGAAAAGCCCAGGTTGTTAAAAGCTCCCAGGGTGCTTCCCGGTGGCGTGGGAAACACGACATTGGTGGCATTGCACCCGAGGCTAGGGTTAGTATTGGGATTGCTCAGCCGGCCACAGGGTATCTGGTTGGCAACATTAGCGGCGCTCTGATTTGTCGTGATCCATGGAGGTTGTATGTCGAACCCATCCCACCCCACCGGACCGGTTCCCGAGGCAGCGCTTCTCGGCGCATCATAGAAGATGCCGTAGCCCCCCCGCAGGACCCCCAAGTTATCCGGCAATTGCCAGGCAAACCCGAAGCGCGGTTGAATGCCTTTATAGTAGGGATTGTAGCTGTAGCGGCTGGCTCCGTTGATCCCGACAAAGACTTCGCTCCCATGCAGAATGGTTGGGCTGGGAATCCCCAAGGCAATCGGCGTTGTTGCCGGATTCCCCGGTACCAGCGGGGTGCTATTGAAGGAGTTGACAATGGCCAGTTGCGCTGGGTTGTATTGAATCGCCGAGAGCTTGCCGGGATCCAGATACTCCATGCGGTTGTAGCGCTCCGTCCGCGGCATTGACAATTCATACCTCAGGCCCAGATTCAGCGTCAGCTTCGAAGTGGCATGGAAGTTATCGTTGACGAACCCGGCATAGCGCCAATTCTGCGTTGACACGACATTGTTGAACCCGCGGAAACACCCGCCTGTGCCATTGAAGCAGCCGGGGGGAGGAGGCGTGCCGTTGGTCGGATCTCCCACTCCAACCAGCATGCTCGCCATGTCGTCCCCTCCGTCAGCGGGAGCCCCGGTACTGTTCGTTCCGTCGATTCCCGCGTCCGTGAACTGGGCGGTGCCGTAATAGCTGAAGTTAAACTGCCCGGCGGGCGCGCCGGGCTGAACGAAGTTGTCCTGGGCCAGGCGGGTCTCGCCGCCGAACTTGAACTCGTGCTTGCCGTGCAGCCAACTGACCGTGTCGGCCAGGCTCTGCGTGTCTTGCCCTTGCCTAATCACGAAAAAGGTTCCGGAGATACCTGGAGAGTTATAGGTGCCATTGCCGCCATTGCTGTTTCCCACGCTGATGTTGGGGACGGCGTTAAACAAGTTTGCGGGCAGCTCTTCCAGCCCGGCGGCGCCGAAGCACGCAGCAGCGGACGGAGCAGTAATATTGCAGGTCTGCCCCGGCAGGCTAAACAAGTTATTCAGATCACTTTGGAATTGACTGAAGCCGATGTTCGCTCCAATGCCCTGGGTGTAACTGAAATTGCGGCTGCCACCGTAGGAGAGGTTCATCAGAAGATTGGGAGTGAACGTTTTCGTATAATTCACCGCCAGCAAGTACGTATGCCCGGTCGTGGGGCCAGAGACTGAGCAGGGATCGGCGAAATTCCCATAGCAGTTAGGGTTATTCGAACTGAAGTTGTCCTGGCTATATTTAACGCTCAGCAGGTTACGGTCGTTGAAGTGGTGATCAATTTTTATGTCAAAAGTGTTGTCGGAACTTGGACTTACCCCGGCAAAAGAGAAATTGGACCCGCCCTCGAACGTGGGCGTCGAGTTAGCCAGGTTGGGCTTCGGAAACAGCAGGAAGAGCTTCGCGGCCAGGGGATCAATCAGATTGCCCGGTCCACCCGGCAAGCCAGCACTTGTGTAGGCGGACAAGTTGTTGAAGGGAATAAACGCTTGGCGCGTCGCGAAGCGGCCAGTTGTGTTAACCGTCGAAAGTCCTGAAAAGGGATCCCAGAGCTGACCGGAAGCACCACCCTGTAAAGCCGTTTCGCCCATTCCGGGGTTCGTGGAAATACACTGCCCCCTGGCATTGAATGCAAGAGGAGCCCCAGAAACTGGGTCCGTGCCCTGGGTGCAGGTTTCTTCAAAGTCGCCCAGGGAATTTCCGCCGAGGGTAGCAGCAACGGGACAGTTGCCCGAGGGATCGCCCCTCTCACATAGTGTGGGGACACCACCGCTGTTCGAGGTAAATGATCTTATTCTGGTACCGTCGTAATCAAAGAAGAAAAACGTCTTGTTCTTCTTGATAGGCCCGCCGAACGTTCCTCCGAATTGATTTCTGCGCAGCGGTTGGATGGGTACTCCAGTTGCGTCCGAAAACCAGTCGTTCGCGTCCAGAATCTGATTGCGCCAGAACTCATGGAGGCTGCCGTGAAATTGGTTCGAGCCGGAGCGGGTCACGGCGTTGATGACCGTACCGCCGGCGAAGCCGAATTCCGCGCTGAAGTTGGTCTGCTGTACCTTGAATTCCTCGACGGAATCCACCGGGGGATTGCGGAGCACGTTATTCGTGCCACTATTCTGCTCAATATTAGTGATGCTGGTGCCGTCCATCAGGAAATCCGCCGTGCTGTTGCGGCCGCCGTTGCCATTGAAGTTGACCCCCGTACCTCCTTCATCGTTATGCGAGGCCTCGGCCACTGGTACGATCCCGGGAGCCAGAAAAGTGAGTTGCAGTACATCCCGGCCCACGAGCGGCAGGTTGTTGATGGCCCTCCGGTCAATCACCTGGCCGGTCACGGCGTCCTGGGTTTGCAATTCAACGCCGCTGGCCTTCACCTCGACCGTCTGCGACGCCGCACCCACGGTCAACGAGAAATTCACCGTCGCATTCAGATTGACCGTGATAATCAAGCCATCTTTGCGCTGCTTCTTGAACCCTGCGGCTTCCACTGACACGTTGTACGTGGCCGGCGGGATGCTGCGCAAGAGATAACGGCCTGCGCCGTCAGTGATGCCCGGGAAGGCGAACCCTTTATCCACATCCGTCGCGACGACATGCGCGCCCGGCACAACGGCTCCCGAAGGGTCGGTTACCGCCCCGGCAATTGACCCGGTGTAGAGTTGGGCGGCGGCAGGAAGGACGCAAGACGCCAGAACGAGACAATGGACGACGGAAGAACGAACCGCCAGCAACCGTGAGCTTCTGCGCATGACAGAACTCCTGATCACTCTTTTGGGACAGCCAGGTACGAGACCGCACGAAAAGCAAAAGCGCCAGAGGCCATCAAAAAGGCCGTAGTGAATCGTTTTATCATCCTCAGCATAGGGCAAAGTCAAGAGGAAAATCCTAATGGGTTCAAATCCTGGACACAGGCGAGATTCGAAGTTTCACAGGCTGAAAGTGCTCTGGGCAAAAGTCCCGAGAAACCTTCAATCGTGGCTATTGTCGACCGCAGCAACGTCTAGGTAGCCGACGTGACGAATTGGCGCTTTTAAGTCATCGCTCTAGCCGCGCCAACTGGAATGATGCAAAACACTTCTGTCCGCGAGGATGTTCTAGGCGTGTTTTCAAGCACCATTTGCTATCTAGGCAAGACGGATCTACTAAAGAAATTGACTGTTCCCGAGTTACGGACCTAACCAGAAACCATTCCGGCCCAGAAGTCGGCTTGTAGGAAGTACAGAAGATCAGAACGGAGAGACCTGCTCGGGGTGATTGACGTAACCATCACTATTGTTGGCAATTCGGAAACTGCGGAAAAAACACAGCTGATGGAAGACTGCATCACAGAGTATACGAATAGGGGATTCGCGCACCCAAGTGTTTTGCGTTTGGCTGACATTAAACCCGTACCATTGATCACGGGAATCCTTGGTGCCAAACTAGGGCATCAAGCGATCACTGATTGCCAGCACCTGTTCGCCCGCATCACGGGAAACTGTAGAATACGTGCGGACGCGAAGGCATGAGCTTGCAACGGGAACTCGACGAATTAGATCGAATTGAAGACCGTCACAAACGAGGGTTGTTTTTCGAGAAGTTGATTGCGCACGTACTCGAGGAGCAGGGATTTGATGTGACAGTCAATCCCAAAGCCGCTCCCTCTCGCCAAACCGACCTATGCGCTGATCGCGATGGGTTGTTTTTTATTATTGAAGCCAAATGGCAACAGAAGCCGGTTGGCGTCCCGCATGTTTCTTCCGTTCAAGAAAGGCTACGAAAATCACCGCCTGATGTCTTCGCTTGTATCTTTAGCATGTCCGGCTACACAAAATCTGCAAAGAAATACGTCGGCAACAACCGACATCCTGAAGTTTTGCCTTTCGATGAAGCTGAACTGCGCGGTATGGTTGCCGGTGGTCTCTCCTTCTCAGAACTTCTAGCCCAAAAACGAAACGAAATAAGAAAAAACGCCACGGTCTGGTTTGCGGATTGGAAGCCAAGAACTCAACAAATTCCAACCCTCTTGAAGGAACCTGACATTTTGCGAATCGGCAATCAATCGGCAGCGTGGTGGCTATGTAGAACTCAGAGTGACGAGGTGATCTTTGCTAGGCAAATGCTTGATCTCGGTACCAACTCGCCGGTTTCGCTGAGACTAAGTGTGGGCGTTAAAGGCCCTGACGATTTGCTCCGAACTCTTAAAACCCTGAAAAGTCAGTTTTCAACGAGCGGCGGCGATTCATTTGCGATTCATCAAAGAAGCGCAGGCTGGTATGGATCTGGAATCGAAAACTTTGTCGCTGCGATATCGCAGTGGCGAACTCGATACGAACAATTAAATTGGCAAAGCTACCATCATTCTGAGGACCTAGCATTCTTTGAGACCATCGACGGGGGCGGTTTTCTCTGTGTGACGCTGAAGCAGCGCATCGGGGAGAATGCATATTTGTATTCCTGCTACATTGAGATTCTGATCTCCGGGGTGCCTGTGGACGTTGCCGACATCAGGAGGTTATGTGAAAAGACGGGTAACGAAAGCGCCAGGTTTGAGATCGCCAAAAACAGGCGAATTCATGCACATCATTTCCGTCCTTCCGTGGAGATTGAACCCGTAGGCGTGATTGTGGATCGCTCTTTTGGGGAGTATGCCTGTGGTTTGATAGTGAAAAACCCATTCTTTAAAGAGGGTACTCGAAGTTCTTTCGAGGCAAAATCCCTAACCCCTTCCAGTCCAATTAGACTACTCTCCAACACCGAGCTACTGTTCTGCCGACTCAAAGACTGGCACCCCTCCGCCCGACTGATGGATCGGTACGAACTTCAATACATTGAAGGCTGCTGGATTGAAAACTTACCAGTTCTGTACCTCGCTTGCAGTTGGCCGTAAATGAGCTACTGACGCCCTGGTGCCAGGCCAGAAGGTCGGCCGAAGCCGGCAAGTGGTCGAGCAAATACTTTGCATTCTAGTTCGGAAGCTGCATGAGTTCGTCGTGAATTGTTTGCCACGACTGAGACAAGTCTAATGTTTGCACTCTCACGGGTATCCCCAGGATCGAATAGTTGACTCGCAAAGGTTTATCAACAGTCGGGTAAAGAAGGATGCCTTCAACTTTCTCTCCCCCTTGCCGAACATTCAAAAGGTAGCTGAGCAGCTGGTAGAGATCCTCTGAGTGAATCTTCTGCGAGCCATAGTAGTCGGTGAGTGTTTGCCCGTAATATTTTGTGTCGATTATCAGCTTTCGATCTGCGTTCGTGACTGAAATGTCTGTTCGCATTTCGGGAAGTAATGAAAGTCTTACGTCTTCATCGCTGCGTGCTTTCCAGTCGATGATTTCGCGAAAGACAGCTAGATCGTTCCGCTCAATTCGAAGAAAATTGTAAACAAAATACTGAAAGACGAGGGCCATCTTCTTCTCGTCGCGCAAGAAATTCCGAAATCGATGATGGCCTTCCTGTTCGCTCATGAGCCAGTCACCATGAACTAGCTCACATATATTCAGTAGAAAACGATAAAAGCTATTATTCCGAGCCAGCTGCACGCGGCGAAAGCTTTGGGTGGTTAGCCCAATGTTTTCCACGTCTCTCAGCTCACGAGCAACACGTAGGAGAGCTGATCGATTCACTCGGTCAATACTGGGGTCTGTCGCAAGGGCTCTAAGAGTCGCCTTTAGAATTTGATTCGGAAGCGTGTTAGTTGTCAGCTCGTCGAACCGACAAGAAGCACGCCCATGTTCAACGAGAAAACGGCGCTGTGTTGACAAGATGTCAACACGCCCCCGAACCCCCCGCAATTCGTCCTGTTGGAAACTGTAGCCGAGGTCAAACCCGCGCCGTGCTAAGTGTTCGACTCCCTTTATGAGAACGATAGCAAACAGGTCAACAAGCTGACCTGCCCCCCAGAAATTAGTCCATTGGAAATGTGACTTCTCCATTTAGGATGACCCGCCCAGGGTCTAAGGAGGAGTCGTGCGAAAGAGTCGATTCAGCGAAGAGCAGATCATCGCC
>Ga0187887_10000231_pt1 | contig 58011 bp, 45 predicted proteins | sample June2016WEW_7_10_FD_132977 | JGI IMG/M metagenome (GOLD analysis project Ga0187887, IMG submission 132977) | Peatland microbial communities from SPRUCE experiment site at the Marcell Experimental Forest, Minnesota, USA - June2016WEW_7_10 | ecosystem: Environmental > Terrestrial > Soil >... | reverse complement strand
TGCACCTGAAATACCTGCTTCGCAATGTCCAGCCCTACAGCCGCTACCACCTTCATGGTTCGTCCTCCTCGTGGTGAGCCTATCAACTCACCTCTACGAGGCGGGTCCATCCCATTAGGTCAGGTTCATGGTTATCTCCTTGGCTTAGCGGTACCAATCGAGTGCTCCGGAAACCACCGGACTGGAGTCGGCCTGCCAGGTTGCGTAAATCGATCAGAATGATACCGGATTCTGTTTACCCATTGCCAGCGCTCTGAAATCCCGGCTGACGACTTCAGGCCAGGGCGCTCATCCAGCCTGCATCATTTACTCAATGCAGGGTTGGTACCGACAAACGCCTCAGCGTCCTAGAATCGAGTTGTGCCTGGATTGTGGCAAATGCGCGCGCTTCCCTTCGTGGCCGTCGTTTTGGTTTTTTCTTTAAGCGTGACTGCCGCCGCGCAAGCGCAAGATGGGACGCAGCATCCATCATTTGAAATGCTGACGCACCGGATGGATGTGGACGTGGATGGAGCGCCGAACGCCTACGGACCGACGGACAAGGAGACGCTCGACGTCCTTCTGGATGCGCACTACCTTAATCGAGCTGATGAGCCGATCGTCGGTTATTTGACTGACGAGCACGGACGCCCCATTCTGCAAGGGCCAAACGATCCCTTCCCGGGCTATTACATTTCTCAGACCGCCTTCAGCGACGTTGAGAATCAGAATGAACGTGATCCACGGCGCTATGTGGACGCACGCAACATCAATTACGTGGTTCGCGGCAACAAGGCCCGGCGGCACGGCGTAAAGGTGGGCGACTTTGTGTCGGTCTATTCCAAGCGCACGCAGAAGAGCGTGTTCGCGATTGTCGGAGACACGGGCAATCCCACAGGCAACGAAGGATCGCTTCACTTATTGCAGGATCTGGGATATCCGTTTCACGAAGGCAAGAATGAATCGGTTGAAAAACGAGAGATCGTGATCCGGTTCTATCCGAACTCCAACCCGGAGCATCGGTTTTTTTTTACGCAGGCCGAACTGGACGAAGCGGCGACGAAGTTAGGGTTGAGCCGGGATTTTTCAGTCAGCCCCGTAGCCAATCGATGAAGAGTGCCGCTACTGGATCTGGGTGGCGGCGGAAGCGCTCAAGACCGGCGATCCGGTGTGCACAGCTCACGTGTTGAGCGTGGGCGCCGGCTTTAACGGCCGGAACAGCCACACGAGCAGCAACGTGAACAGCAGCCCGCCCACCATGAATTTGAGCGGGACGGGCGCGTTTGAGGGCGAGAAAAATCCTTCGAGCGACCCGGCGATGACAAGCAGCGGAATGACTCCGGAGATGAGCCGCGTGGCTTCAACGCCGGCCAGCGCAATGGAGTCGCGCCGCCGATAGAGCCCGGGAAATAGAACTCCGTGAGCGAGACGCAATCCGGCGCCGCCGGAAAGAACGATCGACGGCAACTCAAGCGAGCCGTGCGGCGCGACGAAACTCCAGAGATCGACCGACATTCCGTGTTGCGCGCATGCCACGCCGACGACACCGAGCATGAGCCCGTTAAAGAACATGGACCACACCGGCCCCATGCCGAAGATGATTCCGCCGGCGAAGGCGACAAAGCAGACGGTAAGATTGTTGGTCATGATGGCGCTCGATGCGATGGGCTCGATGCCGACTATCGAGTGCGTCCACATCTCGTGGCGATCGATGGTTTCGACCATGGCAGGTCCCAGCATGTGGCGCATGAACTGCGGACGCGCGAGCGTGAGCACCGACCCGAGCAATGCGCCGGCCAGCGTGAGCACCAACGCCAGCAGCACATAGCGAATCTGGCGCTGCACGGTGGCTGGATACTCGTCGCGCAGAAAATAGAAAACTTTGAGGAAGCCTTTGCGGCGGCTGGAATAGATGATATGGTGGGCGCGAGCCAATAACTGGTTGACGTGCTCGGCATAAGCGCGCGCCGTCGAGTCCTGGCGCAATGTGGACAAGTCGCTCGCCGCCTGGCGATAGAGCAGCGCGGTTTCGCGCAACTCCTCGCGGGAAAGGTGTCGCACGCCGCCTGTCGTGGCCTCGCCCAGCAGCGCGGCAAGGCGGTCCCAGTAGGGGCGGCGCTTCGCGAGCCACTGATTGGAGAGAATAGCTGCCATGGAGCCGATTGGAGATCAGCTTAACATCGATACCCCGGAGCTGGTGGCGATCGAGTTGCCGCTGGCCGGCATTGGCAGCCGCTTCATCGCCATCCTCGTCGACTACCTCATCTGGGGATTTGTTTTTCTGATTCTTGGCCTTCTGGCCGCCATCATTATTCCTGCGCTGCATTTTTTCGGCGGCGTTTCAGCCAATTGGGCGATCGGCATCACACTTCTCATCGTCTTCCTTTTGCAGTGGGGTTACTTCGCACTGTTTGAGGCCTTTGGCAATGGGCGCACGCCGGGCAAGAGAGTGGCCCACATTCGCGTGATTCATCAGTCGGGGCGCGGCATCAATTTTGTTGAGGCGCTGGCTCGCAACCTGGTTCGCTTTGTGGATGCTGCGCCGAGTTTTTATGCGATAGGCGTCGTGACCATCTTCCTCAGCAAGCGCAGTCAGCGCCTCGGCGACATGGTTGCCGGGACGCTGGTGGTTCGCGATCGTGAAGTCGATTCGCCGAATTGGGGCGAGACCAGCGGGCGAACGATTACGGCGCCGATGCTGGTGACGGAGTCGCCGAGTGCTGCGCCGGGGTTTTCAGCAACAAATGCCGGTCCATGGGGTGGTCCGCCGCACTTGCGCGTGGTGTTGCCTGCGCCGGCGCTGGCGAAGTTGTCCGCATCCGACCTCGAAGTGCTTGAGGGATTTTTCTCGCGGCGTCTGGATATGGACCTGACCACGCGCGCTGCTTTGGCCGGACGCATCGCAACGGCTCTCTGCGCAAAGTCGGGCCTGGCGATTCCGCCCGACACGAGCGTGGAAACTTTTCTTGAGGCCGTTGCGCATCAGTTCCGCGAACAGGCGCGGATGAGTTGAAGCATGAAGGCCGAGTCGGTTCTTCAAGAGCAACCCGGCGTTGCGGCAGACTTAGCCTTACGCCGGGGGCTCTCAGCAATCGGCCGCTAGGGCGTGAACTCCCAAAGGTCGTTGAGCCTCACCCAATCTCCAGAGACGGAGTCGTTGGTTTCGTAGCCGCCGAAGATCCAGACATTCCCAGAGGAATCTTTCCAGGTCATGCTGCTGTTCCGTCCCCCAGGAATGTTGCCTGAGGCTCCAGTCCCCTCCGTTCCGTAGGTCGCGGCCGCCGCGCCGTTGGCCCCGCCTGCATCCGATCCGCCCATCCAGGTCCATTCGCCCGAGGTTGGGCTATACCTCCACAGGTCGTTGTAGTCTTCGTCTCCGTTATCCGCGAAGACCCCGCCGCCAAAGAGCCACAGATTTCCAGATGAGTCTGTCCAGACTGAGCTGCCCGAGCGCGACCCAGGCACGTTGCCGGCGGCCGCCGTTCCCTCCGTCCCATAGGTTCCCTGTACGTTGACGATGTTCGACCCGCTCATCCATGTCCATTGGCCGCTTGTGGGACTGTACTTCCAAAGGTCGTTGAGCAGCTCCTCGTCGCACTGGCCGGTCCCAACCGAGTCGCAGCCGTTCCCGCCAAAGAGCCAAAGATTGCCCGATGAGTCGATCCAGCCCATCGCACCGCTTCGTCCGCCGGGCATATTGCCGGCAGCCGCCGTCCCCTCGGTTCCGTAGACTCCGTTTTGCCGGGCCACATCAGGCCCGCTCATCCATGCCCATTGGCTGGTGCTTGGGCTGAACATCCAAAGATCGCCGAGGGGCCCACTTTTGCCTGTTGAGTCGTCACCGTACCCGCCGAAGAGCCAGAAATTGCCCGAAGCGTCGGTCCATGTGACCGACGAACTTCTTGCACCGGGAATATTTCCGGCAGCCGCCTTTCCAAGGGTTCCGTAGGTTCCCTCCTGGCCGGCAAAATTCGAGCCGACCACCCACTCCCAATACCCCGTCGTCGGAGAGAACTCCCAAAGGTCGTTGAGGTAGCCTTCGTCGCCCGCCGAGTCGTAGCCCTGCCCACCGAAGAGCCAGAAATTGCCCGAAGCATCCTTCCAGGTGGCAGACGAGTCTCGTGATCCTGGCAGGTTACCGGGGGCTGCTGTTCCCAGGCCGTAAATTCCTGCTTTGTTGTCGGCGGTTGATGATCCACTCATCCAGATCCATTCACCTTCGCTGGGGCTGTACATCCAAAGGTCGTTGAGGTATCCCCAGCCGGTACTTAAACTGGTCGACAACTCACCCGCACCGCCGAAGAGCCAGAAACGGCCGGAGGCATCGGTCCAGCCCGCGGATGCGATCCGTGCTCCGGGCACGTTGGCGGCGGCAGGCGTCCCGAGGAATCCGTATGTGCCCAGTTGGTCCGCGGTGCTGCTGCCGTTGACCCAGGTCCATGTGCCGTAGCTGAAGGGGGTTGAGCCGCCCCCACCCGATCCACCGGAACCGCCAGAACCGCCGGATCCTCCGGTTGACACGGTCCCGCTCGACCCGCCGCAACCAGCGAGGGCGCCAACAAGGCTGACGCACGCCATCAGGGCGCAGAGTCGCACGCCTGAGACCTTCCAATCACCGCACTTAACCACACTTTTCTTCATGAATAACCCTCCGCTTTGGAATGGGCGATCCGTTCGAAGATGAGCTGATGAAGCTTGGGGAGGCTCGCCTGTATCGAACCGAATCGGTGCCTACGCTGCTCGAACAGCCGACAGACCAGTCGACCGATTGATCCTGCTGATGCCCCCGAGAATCACTCGACCGGTCGGATTGCCTGCCGCTTTCTGTGAGCTTTATCGAGGAGGAGCTGCAGAGGGTAGTCTCAACAAGCCTCTGTAACGTTACAACCGCCCATTCGCCAGACTCCGCAGGTGGTCCATACACTGGTTCCATCAAAACCGGGGTCGATTTTCGATCACGGCGCGAGGGTTCTTCAATTTATGGGATAAAAAACAGGATGCCCGGCGCAGCGACGCCGCGAGCGGATCAAGCGGAAACCTTTATACTTTCGAAGACAGGAGAGCGAGAACATGGCGAAGAGCGTAAACAAAGTCATCCTTCTAGGCAACGTGGGCAAGGACCCCGAGATTCGCACTACACCCAGCGGCACGATAGTGGCCACCTTTGGACTTGCCACTAGCGACAACCAGAAGGATGCGCAGGGCAATTGGCAGGAGCATACTGAATGGCACAATCTGGTCGCCTTCAAGCGCACCGCCGAAATTGTCCGCGATTATGTGAAGAAAGGCTCAAAGCTCTACATCGAAGGCAAAATCCAGACGCGAAGCTGGGAAGACAAGGACACCAAGGCCAAGCGCTACCGCACAGAGATCATCGTGAACGATCTTTCGCTACTCTCCGGGCGCGACGATTCACAGGGCGGGGGCGGGTACAGCCGATCGAGTTCAAACGCCGCGGTGAACGAGGACCAGCGCGTGCCCGCCGCCGCGGACGATTTCGCACAGTCTGCCGAAATCTCCGACGACGACATTCCGTTTTGACGGCAGGGAAAAGGCATTAGGGAACAGGGATTAGTGACCAGGAAAAGCCGCCGCCGGAGACGGGCGGCTTTTGCCTTCTGCGGTTAGCCCGCTGGCGAAAGGGAGAATACCCATGAAAATGTTTTGTGTTGTTGCACTGCTCGCCGCATGCATGGCGCTGCCGGCGCAGGAGACGCGCCGCGAATTCAGCCACGCCACCGGTAATCCGGCGGTCGACTCCAAGCCAAACAGCCCCGATGTGCCCGACGTCTTCGCCGTCAGCGGCCATCTGGAACGCATTGTGGTGCTGCGCTTCAAGTACGGCACCGACCTGCTCGCCGGGCTGCAGAAGATGGTGGAGCAGGAGAAGATCAAGAACGCCGTCATTCTCTCGGCTTTCGGTTCGGTGCGCGGCTACCAGGTGCATCAGGTTCTGAATCGCAACTTGCCGTCGATGGATCTGTTCGTCAAGAACCCGACGGCGTCGGCCGACATCATCGGCATGAGCGGCATGGTCATGAATGGCCGCATCCATCCGCACATCACGCTGGCTAACGCCGACAAGGCCTTCGGCGGGCATCTGGAGCCGGAGACTACAGTTTTTACATTCGCCGTTGTGACTCTCGGCGTGCTTGACGACTCAATCGACATGAGCCGGTTCGACGATTCGAGCTATCGCTAGCGCCTACGCGGGCGATTCCTCTTGAGGTTCGCCCAGCGGATCGTTGTCCCTATCCGTCACTTCAGCAATCGCGGCCAGTCGCGCCGCCAACTCATCTGTCCAGCAATTTTCGGGCGCGCGCCAGCTCCAGTTCCCTGCCGGCACCGCAGGCGTATTCATGCGCGCCTCCGATCCCAGCTCCAGCAAGTCCTGCGCAGGCGCAATCGCCATTTCAGCCACGCTGGCCTCGGCTGCGCGAATCAGCGGCCACGCCGGCCGATCGCCAACCGGACCCACGAGCGCTTCGACAGCCGCACGCTCCGCTTTGCTCGCGGAGTTCCACCAACCCTGCGTCGTGTCGTTATCGTGCGTGCCGGTGTAGGCCACGGTGTCCGCCGTAAACTTGTGCGGCAGATGCGTGTGCGCGGCTTTGTCGCTGAATCCGAACTGCAATACCTTCATCCCCGGCATTTTCAGTTCCTGCCGCAGCGCGTCGACTTCCGGTGTGATGAGGCCAAGGTCTTCGGCCACCAGCGGCAGCGGTCCCAGCGACGCTTCAAGCGCGCGAAACAGCTCCAACCCAGGCGCCTTGGTCCACTTGCCGTTGACCGCGGTCTCTTCCGCGGCGGGAATCGCCCAATAAGCTTCGAATCCGCGAAAGTGGTCGAGGCGCACAATGTCATAGAGATCCACGGAGCGGCGAATGCGATCGACCCACCAATCAAACCGAATTCCGTTTGCGTTGGGCGCGGCCAGCACGTCCCATCGATAAAGCGGGTTGCCCCAGCGCTGGCCGGTCAGCGAAAAGTAGTCGGGCGGAACACCGGCGATGCGTATGGGCTTCAGGTTGTCGTCAAGCTCGAAGATTCCGCGATGAACCCATACGTCGGCCGAATCCATATTCACGAAAATTGCTACGTCGCCAAGGATTCGGATTGCGTTTTCATCCGCCGCGTCCCGCAGTTGTTCCCATTGCAGGGCGAATGCAAACTGCAGCACTCGCTCGATGGCGACCGCGCGAACGTGATCCGCTTCAGCCTGCGCCAATGCCTGCGGATCGCGCCGCCGCAACGGTTCCGGCCATTCGGTCCACGCGCCCGTTTTGAACTCGCGGCGCAGCACGGCGTAAAGCGCATAGTCGTTGAGCCAGGCTGCCTCATCGCGGCAAAATGCCTCAAAATCGGCCCACTGGTCGGCCAGTACCGGCGAGTCGAGTCCGCGATCGAGAAAATTCCCCGCAGCTTCGTGAAGCAACGGCAGCTTCCGCGCGTCGACCTCATCGAAGTTGACAGAGCCGGAGCGGCCGGCGAGCCCAGCAATGCGCGCGCCATCGATCCATCCCCAGTCGGCGAGAAACTCCAGGCTGATGAGCGATGGATTTCCAGCGAACGCCGATGACCCGGCGTAGGGCGAATTGCCGTATCCCGTGGGACACAATGGCAAAACCTGCCATACATGCTGCTTGGCGCGCGCGAGAAAGCTCACAAACTCATGCGCCGCGGGACCCAGGTCGCCGATGCCGCCGTAGGATGGCAATGAGCTCACGTGCAGCAAAACGCCGGATGAACGTTGGAACTCCATGAAGCAATTATTGCAAGTGGGTCGCCGGACGCCGGAAGTCAGCCGCATTTGAGACAATGTTGGGCGTGTTCCCGCACAGGTTTTTGTTGCGATCAACCGAACGAGGTGGCCCTCCTTTGTCGAAGAATCGTTTGCACCGCTTTTGCCTCTGTATCTCTGCCCTGGTTTCGATTTCATTCGTGCTCTCGTCTCAGGCCGTCGCGGCCGCGCCGCTTCCGCAGCCTGTAACGCTCGGCTCAGGCTGGCAGTTGCAGGACGTCGCAAAAGTGCCGCAACCGGGCGCGCAAGTCTCGTCCGCGGCCTTCGACACCAATGGCTGGTACGCGGCCACCGTTCCGAGCACGATTTTGACGACTCTGGTCAACGATCACGTTTATCCCGAACCGCTCTACGGCGAAAACGAGCGTCCCGAGATCATTCCCGAAAGCCTTGTCCACACTTCGTATTGGTACCGGGCGGTTGTTCACATTCCCAGCGCTTACAAAGATCGCCACGTGTGGCTGAACTTTGACGGCATTAACTACTCCGCCGAAGTCTGGGTAAACGGCGCGCAGGTTGGCACGATGCGCGGAGCGTTTATTCGCGGCAACTTCGACGTGACCGCGCAAGTGAAACCCGGCGAGCCTGCCGTCGTTGCTGTGCTCGTGACTCCGGAGCCGCATCCCGGCGTCGCTCACGAACACACGCTCCGCAACGGTGTCGGCCAGAACGGCGGTATCACGGCGCTCGATGGTCCTACATTTCTGTCGACTCTCGGCTGGGACTGGCTCGATGCCGTGCGCGATCGCGATACCGGCATTTGGCAAAAGGTGTTTCTCTCCGCCACTGGCCCAGTGCAGTTGAAAGATCCGTTTGTCACAACCGATCTGCCGCTGCCCAGGACCGATTCATCCGACGTGACGGTCGAGACAACTGTTGAGAACGTGAGCGATCAGCCGGTGGCGGGCGAAGTCCGCGGCACGATCGGGAGCATTATATTCGAGCGTCAGGTCACACTTGCGCCGAACAGTTCTCAGCAAATTGCTTTCGACGCGAAGAGCACTCCGGCGCTGCATCTGGAGCATCCGCGCCTGTGGTGGCCGAACGGCTACGGTGCGCAGCCGATGTACAACCTGCATCTTGAATTCCAAACCGGCACCGTGATTTCCGACGAACAGAATGTGGAATTCGGCGTGAGAAAGATCAGCTATTCCGTTCCCGGCACCGACACGCTCACGGTCTCCGTGAACGGCGTGCTCATTTTCATTCGCGGGGGCGACTGGGGCCTCGACGAGGCGTTGAAGCGCATTCCGCGCGAGCGGCTCGACACCGAGATTCGGCTGCATAAGCTGGCCAACCTCAATCTGATTCGCAACTGGGTGGGGCAGAGCACCGGCGAAGATTTCTACGAGCTGTGCGACAAGTACGGGCTGCTGGTATGGGACGAATTTTTCCAGCCCAATCCGCTCGACGGCCCCAACCCCACCGATGTTCCCACTTACGTCGCCAATGTGCGCGACAAGGTTCTGCGCTACCGCAACCACCCTTCGATCCTTTTGTGGTGCGCGCGCAATGAGGGCGACCCTCCGCCGGAGATTGACGCCGATCTGCGCACGCTGCTCGCCGAGGTCGATCCCACACGAATCTACTGGCCGAATTCTACCGATGGGCCGGGCGTACGTTCTCACGGGCCGTACTTTTGGCGCGCGCCGCGCGAGTTCTACACCGTCACCGACGATTTTTTCAAGACTGAAACCGGGAGCGCCTCGATCCCCACGCTTGAATCCATCCGCGGCATGATGCCCGAGAAAGATTGGGAGACGATCGACGATGACTGGGCCGCTCACGACCTGGCAAAGGGGAACCAGCATGGCGATCTGTATCCGCTCATCCTCGCCGGGCGCTATGGAAAGATCGCGAACCTCGCCGACTTTGTGCGCAAGTCGCAATTGGCAAACTACGAAGCATTCCGCGCCATGTACGAGGGCCGTAACGCTCTGCTTTTCCATCCAACAACCGCCGTCATCACGTGGATGAGCAATCCCGCGCAGCCCAGCTTTGTTTGGCAGATCTACCACTACGACCTGGAGCCGATGTCTTCCTACTTCGCCGTGATGCATGCTTCAGAGCTCGAGCACATCCAGTTCAACGAGGCCACCAACGACGTGCAGGTCATCAATAACAAGCCGGAGGCCATGGCGAATCTGCATGCACACGTTGCGGTCTACAATCTCGATGGGTCGCTCGCGTACGAGCACGAGACTCAACTCAACGCCGCTCCCGATGTTGCCACCGATCTAGGCCCAATCGATTTTCCGGCGACGGTTTCGCCCGTCCATTTCATCAAGCTCGATTTGCGCGACGCCGCGGGCCAATTGCTCTCAAGCAATTTCTATTGGCGCGCTCAGGCCGCCGACCCCGACAACCTTGCAGCTCTGAACCAATTGCCCATGGTCAAGTTGACCGGAACCGTGGAATCGCCGAAAGAAAACACGCTCGGCCAACGCAGGCTGCGCATTATTCTGCATAACCCCACCAGCAACATCGCGCTGATGGCTCATGTGCAACTGCGCAGAAAGTCCGGCGAGCGCGTGTTGCCCGTTTTCTACAGCGACAATTACATCTCGCTTGTGCCCGGCGAAACCAAGTCCATCGAGATGGAAGCCGCGGCAAGCGAATTCAAGGGTGAGGCTGCGCTGATCATGGTCGACGGATGGAATGTGACGGTGGCGCCGGCCGCATTTCCGGCCGCATCGATCAAACCCAACCTCGACGCACAACCGGATCGCTGGCCCGCGACGGGGCTGCCCTTCGCAACCACCGGGCTGCGATAACAGCCGGAGCAGGCACAAACAGAAAGCCCACAACCGATACGGTTGCGGGCTTTTCGTTTTGCATCTGATTCGTGTTTACGTGCCTGGCGCTTGCGGTCCCTTCGGCTTGGCGTTGATGACGACGAGCTTGCGTTTCTTGTAGTCGTTCCATGTGTTGCTCACGAATACGCTGAACGCCTCATTGCGGCGCTGGTCCACAAGCTCCTCGCGCGCCTGGTCAAGATTCTTCGCGATCTCGTCCGGGGTCGGCGCCTGTTTGTCGTCGATCTTCACCACTACGCCAGTGCGGCCGGCGTTGATGGGGCCACTGATCGCACCCACACTCATGTCAAAGAGCTGCGGCGCCACCTGGCCTACCTCTCCAAAATCGGGCACCTGTCCGCTTTCGCCCACCAGGTCGCTGGTCTTGACGGTCGCGCCCACGGCCTTGGCCGCCTTGGCCAGATCCTTGGTTGCCTGCGCCTGATCGGCGAGTTGCTTTGTCTTCAGGCTCAGCAACGCCGGGAGTTGCTCCTGGCGATAGTCGTCGAGCACGTGGCTCTTCCAGTCGGCAAACGCGGGTGCGTGTGCCGGAACGATCCCCGTCACCTGGAAGACCGCATAGCCCTCGCCGGTGGTCGCCGATTGCGGCGGGTCGCCCTGTTTGGCCTGGAATGCCTTGGCCAGAATCTGCGCGCTATCGGGCAGGGCTGCAATCACGCCGCCGCTCGCCACCGGATCGGTGGTCACCAGATCGAGGTGGTGCGCCGCGGCCGTTTTCTCCAGGCCATTCCTACCTGCCTCGCTGGTCAACAGCTGCGCATAGTTGTCCTCGGCCGCTGCCTGGGCCTGGCGCGTCAGCGTTGCAACAATGCTCGCCTGCACGTCGCTCAGCGGCTGCGTATGCGCGGTCTGCCGTTCTTCAACCTGCACAATGTGATAGCCGAAGTTGGTTTTCACAATGTCGATCTCGCCAATCTTCTGCGTGAAGATCGCATTGTCGAACGCGGGCACCATCTTGCCCCGCTGCGCAAATCCCAGTTCGCCGCCGGTGTCCTTGCTGCCCGGATCGTCGGAGTACTTCTTCGCGAGATCGGTCCAGCTTCCACCGGCCTGGAGCAGCTTGAGAACCATCTGCGCCTTGGCCTTAGCCGCGGCATCGGTTGCGGCATTGGCGTTGGGCGGCACGCTGATGAGGATGTGGCGCGACTTGGCCTGTTCCGGCACGGAATATTCAGCGGCATGCTCGTTGTAATATTGCTGCACAGCCTGCTGGCTCGGCGGCTGGACGCCTCCGGGAATCTGGCTGTCAGTGAACGCGAAGTACGTGATCTTGCGCTCCTCGGGCACCGCCTGCGCGTACCGCGCCGCGTTGCTCTTGAAGAATGCTTCGAGCTCGCTGTCAGGGGGATTGATTGTCTTCCGCAGATCGTCCGAGGCAATCACCGCGTAATCGAACTTGATCTTGATGTTCTGCTTCAGGTAGGTGTCGCGCACTTCCTTATCGCTGACCGTGACCCCGGCGGTGATAAATGCCTGCAACCGCTGGATCGTAATCTGGTCCTTGATCTGGTCCTCGAAATCCGTTACGGATTCGTGCAGGCGCTCGTCAATCAGCTGCTTATAGGCGTCTTCGCCAATGAATTTGCCGTCGGGGTAAAGCACTTCTGCTGTAGGCCCCGTTCGCAGCCACTTGCGCACGTCATCGTCGGTCACGTAGAAGCCCAGCTTGTGCGCCTCTTCAAGCAGCACCTTCTGCTGCACCAGTTGCTGGCCCACCTGCTGCTCAAAAAGCTGCACGATCATGGGATTGCTGGCGTATTGCGGATCGCGCTGCTGCAGCTGGTTCTCGGTGATCTGCTCCACGCGCGCCTGGGTGATGCTGTCGCCGGACGAAAGAAAGCGGCTATACCAATGCGGATAAACAACAGCGTATGTGTCGGGCGATGAGGAGCCCATGCCGCCGAGGCCGGGAATAAGGTACAACACCATGGTGACGGAGGCCGCGCCGATGATGACCACGATCAGCGCCTTGACCATGCGATTGTCTGTTTGCAGAAAACGAATCATGGATGGACTTCAACCCTCTGAGCGCGGCAAGCCTGGCCTGCGGGCGGCAGCATGGTTTGCTGCAATGCGCGGCGCGCCTGCGTATGCGCGATTCTCGCTGAATGCGACTCTGTCATTATAGACGACGGCGTGCAGCTGCCTGCGGGCGACGAATTGCCGCAACGAAGCGCGAAACGGGCCCAACGCACAGCGGGCATCCCGCAAGAGCAGGATGCCCGTTTGTGATCCTGAAACCTGACCCCGGTCCCTGGCTCTCTTAACGCCAGTAGTACACTCCGCCAACCAGAAAGTACGGCCGGTAGTAAACCGGCGGATACGGGTAGACGTAGCCGGAATAGTAGCCGTAGTGCGGGCCGTAGCCGTAGGGTCCGCGCCGATAGAGGCTGGGGCCGCCGGGATACAGTCCCTCGGCCAGTCGCGCTGCTTCCTGCGGGCTCACAGGGTTTACCGTGAGCGGCGCAGCGATGTGGAAAGTAACGAGAGCCTCTGCGGGAATCCAGACGCGCGGTCCCCCTGAAGCTGCCGAAGCGGCTGTACCTCCGGCCGCACCAGCCCCAGCGCCGATGGCGCAGCCTGGGCCGCGGCCGATCGCGCAGCCAATGATGGCGCCAATAATGGCTCCGCCAACTGCATTGTTCACTGTCTGCCCGGCCTTATTTGGCCCCTTCACTTTGAACTCGTTCGTCGTGAGCGGGTAGCTTTGTCCGCCAAGGTCGAGCGACGTCAGCGTGAGCGCCAGGATTGAACTGCCGGCGAGCGTTCCCGAGCCTGCATTCTTCGCTTCTGTCACCACGCCGTGCACAACTGCGCCGCGCGGAATCGCCAGAACGCCGCCGACTGCCACATCCTGAATCACCGTGAACTGCACCGGCTGGCCGTCTTTGGCCCTCTTGCTATCGACCGGCTCGCTGGTGCGCACCTGCAACAACATTCCCTGCGGAATGGTTACTGGGCCGTGCGCTGGCTGGTACTGGGGCCCCTGAGGCGGTTGCGGGTAAGGCGGATATTGCGAGTTCTGCGGATTCTGGTACTGCGGCCGCGTGGGCGGAGGCGGCGGATAACCGCCTTGCTGCGGATAAGCCGGCGGCTGCGGATTGTTGACTGCGGCCGGGTCGGGGCCCTGGTTCTGCGGATTCGCGTCCGGAGCGGGGCCTGGTGGCGGCAGGTTCGCCATTTGCCGTTGCGCCTGCGATTGGTCCGGATCCGGCATCTCGTCTGCGACAGGGGCTGGCTGCGGACTCTGTCCATCAGGGCCCGGGTTGCCGATCGCGAGGTTGTTGTGCACCTTGGTCACGCCATCAACATGCGCGGCAATCGACTCGGCCAACTGCTTTGACGCATCGGTCGAAACGGTTCCAGAAAGCGTCACCTCGCCTTGAATCGTCGCCGCGGTGATCAGATCGTTTTTAAGCGCCGCGGAAGCGTCCAGAGCGTGCACCACGTCCATCTCGATCTGCCCGTCGGTGCGCGGCCCCTGTTGTGCCGCCGGCGGCTGACCTTGAGGCTGCGGCGCGCCCGGGTCCTGCGCCAACGCGACCACGGTGCACAGCACGGCCAATCCCATACTCACCACGAGCTGTGTGCCCACTTTCCTCATCAAAATACCCTTCATATCGATTTCTCCTGGTTTCCCCCGTCATGGCCGGCGGTAAACTCACGCCCGGCAAACGGTTTTTTCAAATCGCGTCAACGGCTCAAGCGGTTAGACGAGACTCGCCTGAGCCTGTTAACTGCTTAAACCCTGCGCGCGGGAAAAAGTTTCTTAGTCTAATGCCGCGCTTATCGCTGCACCCAAAGCCTTTAGCCCCGCGGCCACGTCGGTCCCCAGGTGCACCCGCAGCGCCCTGCGCCCACGCGACTCCAGCACCGCCAGATCGCCCGCCGCCTGCGCATCGATGACCACGCCAAAGCTGTACTTCTGGCCGGGAATGTCCATGTCGTCGGCATGGTCCGCGGTGATTTGCAGAAAAACTCCCGTGTTCGGGCCGCCCTTGTAGTCCTGCCCGGTGGAGTGCAGAAAGCGGGGACCGAAGCCAAGGCAGGTGGCCACGCGTTTTTTGTCGCGCACCTTGTGCCGAAAGCTCTGGATCGCCGCCACGTCCTCGTCAAACATGGGCAGAAACGCGACGGTCGCGAAGTAGTCGCCCGCGACCAATTGGTCGAGATGCGCGCGCAGAATTCCCGCTAGCGTCTGGCTCGGCGCGGCGCCCTTCAGCTTCGCGGCATAGGCATCGGTTGCGTAGAGCGCGAACGGAGTTCCAGCGTCGTCCTTTCCCGTCAGGAATGGAGTGCGCTGTGGCAGCTTGCCGCTCTTTTCGTACTCCGTGGTCAGCGTGCGCGTCTCAATCTTTGCGGCTTCCACATCCGGCTGGTTGAAGGGATTGATGCCGATGACCGAGCCTGCAACCGCAGTCGCAATCTCCCACGTGAAGAACTGCCCGAAGATTTCGTATCGGTCGCCGATTTCGAAGCGCACCACCGGATGCCCGGCAGCTTCAAGCGCATCCACTTTTGCATCCTGACTCGCGTCGGTCGTGTCTTTCAGGCGTACGTAAGCAAACACGCGATCGTTGCCATACACGCTTGGCGCCCCAATCGCTTCGAGGTCAACAGGCGTAATTCCCTTCCCCTGTTTGCCCGTCGACTCGGCGATCAGCTGCTCGAGCCACGCGCCCAGGTCGGCAATCTCAGGCGAAGTGAAGATGGTGATTTTGTCGCGGCCTGCGTTGGCCGCAGTTCCCAGCAGCAGGCCGAGCTGCACGCCGGGATTATCCCCCACCGGCAGCTTGGCGCTGGCGACCGCTTTGGCCGCCCCGGCCAGCAGCTTTTCCACGTCCAGGCCGATCGCCGTGGCCGGGACCAAGCCAAAATTCGACAGCGCCGAGTAGCGCCCGCCAATCTCTGGATCGCCATAATGGATGCCCCGGAAGTTGTCCGCCTTCGCCACCTGCTCCATCTTCGAACCAGGATCGGTGATGGCGACAAAATGAGTGCCCACCTCGTCGTCGTTGTTCACCGCACGCCGCATCTCGGAAAAGAAAAACTGCTTCAGGATGTTCGGCTCCAGCGTCGATCCCGACTTGCTGGCAACGATGACCAGCGTCTCCGCCAAGTCAACCTCGTCGCATGCGGCCTTCACTTCAGCAGGGTCGGTGGAATCGACGATGTGCAGTTCTGGAAAGCCCGGCCTATGCCCGAAGGTCTTCGCCAGCACCTCGGGACACAAACTCGACCCGCCCATCCCCAACAAAAGCACAGACTGGAAGTCGGAGCTTTCAATATCGCCGCCCAGCTCCGCGAAGGTCCCCAGATCCTTTTGCTGCCGCTCCACAATGTCGATCCAGCCCATCCATTTTTCCTCGCCATCGCGAGTCCACAGGGACGGATCCTTTTGCCAGAAGCGCTCAACTTTGTTGTTAGCTTGCCAGTCGGCACCTGCTGCGTCCACGGCGCCACGAAGATCGGAGGGTACTGCGAGTCGGAAGCTCATATCACCTTAGATTCTGCCTCATCGGCCAAGTTGCAAAGCTAAGATTGTGCAAAAGTTCCGGAATTCGGTGCCCTTTTCCGGGGGTCGTTGCCCGTTTTCGTTCGGCGCCGATTTCGAGTTTAAGCAGTCGCCGCAGGCCAGTTCGGCGTGATGCGTATGAGATCGAGCCGATCGCCGGTGCCGCCTACTTCTTCCAGCACAAACTCCGGCGAGGCTGCCGGCACCGCAACAATTCCGCGCGGCGGAAGATCGATTGAGTCAAATTCCGCTTTCGAGGGACCCGCGCCCGAAAGCCGCCCCGCTCCGGCAGCCGCAAACAGGTATGCGAGCCCGCGCTTGCCGCTCGCGCCACGCAAGCTTTCACTTGTCAGGTTGCGAACCACTGGAATTCGCTCCATGCGAAAGTACTCCACATCGATCAGAACCGTGCGATCCGCAAGTTCGATCGGGGCCACTTTTCCCGCACGCGTTACAAACTTCGTCGCCTCAAGCGATTTCTCAATGTGCAGCTGGCGCGGCCGCCCGTAGTCATACATTCTGTATGTCACGTCGGAATTCTGCTGCGTCTCCAGCAGAATCGACCCCGGCCAGATCGCGTGCACCGTCCCCGCATCGACATAAATCGTGTCTCCGGCCGCCACTGCGAGCATGTTCAATCGGTCTTCGAGTGTTCCCGCGCGAATGCCCTCTTCAATTTCGCCGAGCGTGGTTCCGGGCTTCACACCGACTGCAACCTCCGCTCCCGGGTCTGCCTGGAGCGCATACCAGCATTCCGTTTTGCCGCGCGGCTCGCCGTATTTCCGCGCCATCGCGTCGTCGGGATGCACCTGCACACTTAGCTTTTCCCGCGCAAAAATTGTCTTGATCAATAAAGGAGAATCGGCGACTGGAGCATCGGTGCCGAGCAGCGCCGCGCGCTCCTCTTTGAACAGTGAGGCCAGCCGCTTGCCGGCGTGCGACCCGGTCGCAACCTTGCAATCGTCGCCGGTCAGCCAGACCTCGCCGATGGGATCGCCTTCGGCCACGCGGTCGTACCAGGGCCGCAGGTCGCGGAATCCCCACACCCGCGCCGTAAACACGGGGTCGATGCGAAACGGCGCCATTTCCGTCGTTGGAGAATGCTTTGAAGCTGCCATGGTGCCTGCTGCTAACCTCTTTGCCTCGTTGCCGTTGCCGACGGTTCCCTACTCCAGCCCCGAAGACACTCTCACTCTAGCAGACGGGCGAATCTGCTTCTGTTCAAAAATGCGCTTGATTCCAGCTGTCGCGTGCTACCCTCGACCTGCCATGCGCCATCGAGTTCAATTACTCCTTGCAGCGTTTGCTGTTTTCGGGGCTCTGCACCCAATCTCCGCCCAGAAATTCCTTCCCAAATCTATCCAGTTTCAGGGCGCGCCCGAGTACTCCAACGACGAACTGCTCTCTGCAACGGGACTGAAAAAGGGCGTCGTCCTCAGCTACGCGGACATGCAGGACTACTCGAAGCGGCTGCTGGGTTCAGGCGCCTTTGCGTCTGTGGCCTTCAAGTTCGACGGCCAGGATTTGATCTTTCTGCTCACGCCCTCCACCGATCTCTACCCCATCCAGCTTCAAAACCTTCCGCTCACTCCTGGCGCGGATCTCGACGCCAAGCTGCATGAGCAGATTCCGCTCTATCACGGCAAAGTCCCGGCCGAGGGCGGCCTTACGGACGCGGTGGGCGTTGCACTCCAGCAGATGCTCGCGGCAAAGGGGCTGAAGGCGACCGTCACCGCCATTGCAGTGGAGACAGGCGGCTCGTTCGTCAGCTTCTTGATTGAATCTCCCGCAGTCGTGGTAGGTCCAATTCGGATCGCAAGCACCTCGGCCGCGCTCGACGGCGGCGCGCAGGAAATTCTCACAAGGCTGACGGGATCGGCTTACGACTCGACAGGAACCACGAGCCAGCTGACGACTTATTTGGGCAATTATTACCACGACAGAGGATATTTGGAGGCCGAAGTTCACGCGGCGCCGGCTGGCGCGCCGAGCGAGACGGACACTGCGATTCAGGTTCCCTTTGAGATCTCGGTGACACCCGGCATTCAGTACCGCCTTGGCGGAGTCGAATTCGCGCCAGACATTCCTGCCACACAGGCCGACTTCTTCCGGCAATCGCCCATCCATCCCGGCGACATCGCCGATGGTCAGCACCTGACTGACGACTGGCAATATATCTCGCGCCAGTACCACAATCATGGATACATGACGGCAAGCGTCCACCCCACGCCCACGTTCGATCGCGAGAAAGGATCGGTAAGCTTCATGGTCACAGCCGACCCAGGGCCCGTTTACACCATGGGTACGCTTACCATTGAGAACGTGAGCGACGATCTGCGCGCTTCGATACTGGCCGCGTGGAAGATGCCGCAGGGTTCAGTCTTCAACGAAGGGGCGGCCCGGGGGTTTTTCATCACGCACGACGTGAACCCTGCGCTCGAACGCGTTTTCGCCGCGGTGAATTTGACCTATACACAGCAACTGATTGACACGAATCACAGCGTTGACCTGGATGTGAAGCTGGAGACGAAACCCTGACTCCGGCTATGCTCATTCCATGCCCCACTCCGTGATCTTCAACGACATGTTCCAAATGCAGCTTCCGTTCCTGGAGAAGCTGCTTCGTCCCGCCATCGTCTACCTGGCGCTGGTGGTGCTGCTGCGCATCTTCGGCAAGCGCGAGTTGGCGCAGCTCAACCCGTTCGACCTTGTCGTTCTGCTCTCTCTCTCGAACACCGTGCAGAACGCCATCATCGGCAACGACAACTCCCTCTCCGGGGGAATCATCGGGGCCGTCGCTTTGCTGGCCGTGAACTGGCTGGTGGTCCGCGCGCTCTTCAGCTCGCCCAAACTCACGCGCATGTTCGAGGGCCGCGCCACTATTCTCATCCGTGACGGAAAGGTCGACCAGAACGCGCTGAAGCGCGAGTCGCTTTCGCAGCAGGAACTCCTCGACGTGATCCACCGCCAGGGCTTCGACAGCGTCCAAAAAGTGCGGCGCTGCGAGTTGGAGCCGAACGGAACGTTTTATGTGGAGGCCTTTGAGCCCTCCGTGGCCGACCAGCAGCACGACGAGCTAGTGGCCCGGCTGGAAGCGCTGCAGAGGCAGATTGCCGCGCTTCGACCGCAGCCTGCCGGCGATTAGCGGGCTGTTTTGCTGCCGCTGGTGCTCGGTCTGCCAGGGGCAACCGAGTATATTCCACTTGCGGATATATCCGTTTCGGATATATAGTGCCAGCATGGATACTCGATCGGATCCCGGAGCACCCCTCACTCCCGCGGTTTTTGCCATTCTTCTTTCGCTTGCCGAAGGGGAAAAGCACGGATACCTCATCATGAAGGACGCGCGCGCGCCCGAGGGAGGCGGTGTACGGCTTGGCCCTGGGACCCTCTACGGCTCGCTCGACCGCATGATGCGCGACGGGCTGGTCGCCGAATCGGGTATGTCGGACGACGAGCGCCGCCGCTATTACCGCTTGACCGCACCGGGCCGCCGCGCTCTCGCAGCAGAGCTTCGGCGCCTCGATGCCGCTGTGAAATCCGCCCGGTCGCTCGGACTGTTTCCGAATGGGAGCCGCTCATGACATCCGATCGCGTCGAACGGATTTACTCAATTGCACTCCGCCTTTACCCCAAACGATTTCGGAATTCGTACGGGTCCGCTATGCTTCAGGCGTTCCGAGATGCGCGCGCCGATCGCTCTCTCTCGCACGGAGTTGTGGCCCGCACAATCCTCAAGGATCTTATTGTTTCGCTCGTAAAGGAGCATCTCGCCATGCTGCGCGAAGCCTTTGGCCGTCCCGCCTTGCTCTTCAACGCTTTCGTCCTGACCGGAATCTCCACCATCCTCGCTCTGGCGCTCTATGCAATTCCTCAACAGGTGCTCCGGCAAGGGGCAAATGATCCGCAGATCGCGATGGCGACTGACCTCGCCGTCTACCTCAATCAATACGGCGTCACCGACGGCCTCAGCCAGGGCGCGCTGACCGCGCGCGGCGGCGGGATCGTCGACATGGCGAAGAGCTTGTCCCCGTTTCTGATTGTCTACGACGATAAGGGCCGCGCTCTGGGCTCAACCGGGCAGCTCGATGGACAGATGCCCGCCCCTCCCCAGGGCGTCTTTGACTATGTGCGCGCGCACGGCGAGGAGCGAGTGAGCTGGCAGCCAATCCTCGGCACCGGGCACGGGGTCCGCATTGCCGCCGTCGTAGAGCGCGTCAGCGGAAATCAACCTGGATTTGTTCTTGCGGGACGATCTTTGCGCGAAGTCGAAGTTCGCGAGGCGCAGGTGGAACACATGGCCGGCCTGGCATGGATAGGAATGTTGGCATTGATTCTGTTTGGTACCGTTGCTTTTGGCTGGTTTGCGCGCCCGAAGATCGCGTGATGCATTTCGTTGTAGCATCCGCGATTTGCTAATCTTGGCGCAACATGATCAAAATGGCTCGACTGCTTGTCGTTGTTCTCCTCTGCTCGCTTCCGTTGCTCGCGCAAAAGAAGGCTCCGCCACGGGCCATCCGTTTCCAGGGCGCGGCGCAATATTCGCAGGATGAGCTGCTCGCGGCCGCCGGCATCAAGCCCGGCGCGCGGCTCACCGTCGCCGACGTAAAAGCGCACGCCAAACAGCTCAACGATACGGGCTTCTTTGCGGTCATCAAGTTCGGGAATGACAGCAAGGGCCTTCTTTTCACGTTGACTCCCGCCAGCCAGCTCTACCCCATGCATCTCGACAATCTACCGCTCAAGCCAGGCAAAGATCTCGACGACAAAATCCATGCGCGCTTCTCGCTTTATCACGGCCTTTTGCCCGCCAGTGGCTCTACGGACGATGGAATCTGTCAAACGCTTGAAGGAATGCTGGCGGACGAAGGTGCAAAGGCGACGGTAAAAGCCAGTCTCACCAGCGACGTCGGCCCCAAAAAGATTACGGCGATGAATTTCACGATCACCTCGCCGCCGGTGCGCATCGGTCCAATTCAGCTGGCCGGCGTCTCGCCCGTCATGCTGGCCAAGGTGAATACTCTCGTCGAGGGCCAGACCGGAAACGAGTTCGATACGGAGAACACAGCAATCGGGCTGCAGCACGCCTTTGAGGATCTGTATCAGGACCAGGGTTACGCGGCCGTCAAAGTCGACGTGGGCCAGCTCGATCCTCGCGTTATCTCGGGCCAGGGCTCAGATATAGCCATCGAGATTCCTTTTTCGGTCGCGATCACGGAAGGTGGAGTCTACAAGCTCGGCACCATCAACTATCCGGCGGATGCGGTGGCTTCGCGCGCGGAGGTCGGGAAGTTTCTGGCGGAGTATCAGGCCGGCTCAGGCAGGCCACTCGATCAGTTTTTATTGGCCGTCAACGACGCCTATCACGCACGCGGGTATCTCGATTGCTCTGTCGTCTCTCATGCTTCGTTCAACGAGGCCACGCATATTGTGAACTACAGCGTCGAGATCGATCCCGGACCGCTTTATAAGATGGGCGCGGTCCAATTCGATGGCGCGCCCGATGCCATGGCCATCAAACTCAAAAATGCCTGGAAACTCACGCCCGGAGTAACCTTCGACGAAAGCTATGTTTCAGGTTTCGCGGCCCAGGCGCAAAAGAAGGACAAGATCCTTTCAAAGTGGATGCAAACCGTCCTCGTCACATTCAATGAGAAGCCCGACCCGGACACGCATCAGGTCAACTGCATCTTCCACTTCGCCAAGGCCACGCAGGGCGGGCGGTAACCGCTTATTGATCCTGTGTCTCAGGCACGAATGGCGCGCGACGCGCGCGGCTGCCTTAATGGCAAATTACTCCCACTCGATCGTGCCGGGAGGCTTCGACGTCACGTCATACACTACGCGGTTGATTCCGCGCACCTCGTTTACGATCCGATTCGACATACGCTTAAGCAGCTCGTAGGGCAGCGGCGTCCAGTCGGCGGTCATGCCGTCTTCAGAATGCACGGCGCGAATGGCGCAGGTATACGCGTAAGTGCGCTGGTCGCCCATCACGCCCACGCTCATCACCGGCAATAGCACGGCAAAGCTCTGCCAGATCTTGGTATAGAGACCGGCGGCCTTGATCTCAGCGACGACGATCTCGTCAGCCTCTTGCAGCAGCGCCACGCGCTCCGGCGTCACTTCGCCGAGGATGCGCACCGCCAGCCCCGGACCGGGAAACGGCTGCCGGCTCAGGATTTCTTCGGGCATGCCGAGGTCGCGCCCGATGCGGCGGACTTCATCCTTGAACAGGTCGCGCAGCGGCTCGATTAATTTGAGCTTCATCCTCTCAGGCAAACCGCCCACGTTGTGGTGGCTCTTGATGGTCTGGCTCGGCCCTTTTACGCTCGACGATTCAATCACGTCGGGATAAAGCGTGCCCTGCACCAGCCACTCAACACCGCCGGTCGCCTGAGCAATGCGATTGGCTTCGTCCTCAAAGACCGCGATAAATTCCGCGCCAATGCGTTTGCGCTTCATTTCGGGTTCAGTCACTCCGGCCAGTTTTTCCAGAAAGCGTGCGCTCGCGTTCACGCCAACGATGTTCAGTCCCAGCTTGCCTCGCAGGTTCGCCTGCACGCTCGTGAACTCGTTTTTGCGCAGTACGCCATTGTTCACAAAAATACAGGTCAGATGGTCGCCGATCGCTTTGTGCACCAGCACCGCCGCTACCGAAGAATCCACGCCGCCTGAAAGACCGCAGATCACGTGTCCCTCGCCGACCTTCTCGCGGATCGAGGCTACCGTGCTCTCAATAAAGTGCGCCGCCGTCCAGTCTCCGCGTGCTCCACAGATAGTCAGAAAGTTTCGAATGAGTTGCGGACCCAGCGGTGTGTGGTGCACCTCGGGATGAAATTGCACGGCCCAGATGCCGCGGCCCTCGTTTGCAATTCCGGCCAGCGCGTTTTGGGTGACGGCGATGCGGCGAAAACCCGGGGGCAGCTCGGCCGCCTCGTCGCCATGGCTCATCCAAACCTGAATTGCAGCCGGCAGCCCCGCGAAGAGCGGCGTCGACAGGTCTTCTAACGTGACCTCAGCATGGCCGTACTCGCGCTTGGGCGCGGAGAGCACCTTGCCGCCCAGGTGATGCACGATGAAATGGAGTCCGTAGCAAACGCCCAGCACGGGCACGCCGAGTTCAAGAACACCAGGGTCGGCAGCCGGAGCATCGTCATCGTACACCGACGACGGGCCGCCAGAAAGAATCAATCCAATCGGCTTGAGTGCCCGAATCTCGGCGAGAGGCGCCGTGCACGGCAACACCACCGAAAACACATTCTGTTCGCGAATGCGCCGCGCGATGAGCTGCGTGTATTGCGACCCGAAATCGAGGATGACAATTGTCTGGGTGTCCACGCTCCAGTTTGGCAGGGGCCGGTGCGGGATGTAAAGACAGCCCTCGCCTCTACGGCAGCTTCAATGCCGCTGCCACCGCATCCCAGTGGTCTGCACCCGCAAGAAACACTCTCGGCCGGTATTGCGCCGCCTGCCGAGCCGTCAGTTGGTGCGACCACGAGATGCGCGCCACTGCATTCGCTCCGGGGCCAGTTGAATGGAACTCCGCGTAGTACGCTCCGGGCACTGCCGTCGTTTTGCCCCACGCATTCCAACCTTCGGGAATCACGTCAGCGGGCAATTCTGTGTCGATGTACACCACGCGCGAGTACGGTCGCCAAGGCCGCCCCAGACTGATTGTGTCGCGCACCGGAGCGCCCATCTCCGACACCTCGTTGGCCACGATTCCGCTCGTCACCTTGCTGTCGACGATCACGTAGCCCGTTGTCTGCTCCGGAGACGTGCGCGACTGCGCGGTCAGATACCCCGACCCGTTGGCATGAATCTCCGAGTGATCGAAGACCGCCGTCGCGTTGCCGAAGATGAAGTCGACACCGCCTTCGATATAAGAGTCCACGTAATACTGGCGCCCGTAGTCCGCGAACAGCGTGTCCTGGTGGCCGAGAAATCTGCAGTGCTTGAAGACTGCCTTATCCGCGCGCACCGCTGCAGCCACTGCCTGCCCCGTATTTCCGGCCGTGTTCTCAAAGGTGATGTTGTCGGCCTCAAATCCTGACCCATTGATCTCCACGGTCTCGGTGAAGAACGTTCCGCCGGCTTGCTTTGCGTTCAGGCTGTTGGTAATCACCACCTCGGCTGGGGTCTTTCCCATGCCCACCAAAGTGATGTTCGTATGGTTCTGCGTCACGATGACCCGCTCGTGATAGACCCCCGGTGCAATCTCGATGAATACCCGGCCCGGCTTGCCGTCTGGCCCAATACCGGCGAAGGGATGGTGGTCCATGGCCATCTGGATCGTCGGGAACTCCGTGGTGCCCTCGATCCCCGTTTTCACGTCTGGAGAAACGCGAACGTGAACGTCCTGCGCGCGAAGTTGAATCTTCACTTGAGAACAACCGGGCAAGCTTAATCCAGCCAGAACGCATGCGGCAAATGCTCTTCGGCTTCGCATTCCACGATTCTCTCCTGCCGCCCATTCCGCCGCCAGTGCGATACTCGATGTGCGTGCTAAAGCCAACCGCAGGACTCGCTCCCCGTGCGGAGCTTGTTCGGTGCGCTCCACTCGATCTGAGAAAGGAAGCCTCATGAAACACCTCTATCTGATCTTGATCCTGACGTTATCAGCGGGAGTTTTGCCGGCACAAGCGCCCGGCGCCCCGCAAGCCGACGATGCCAAGCCCTCCGAGCCTCCTGCCATTCGCAGTTTCGATCCCGCGGCCATGGACGCAAGCGCCGATCCCTGCGTGGATTTCTACCAATACGCCTGTGGCAGCTGGATGAAGAACAACCCCATCCCTGCCGACCAGACGCGCTGGGCGCGCTCGTTTTCTCAGCTGCGTGAGCGTGATCAGTTCCTGCTATGGAAGGATCTGAACGCCGCAGCCGGCGATCCAAAGACGCCGCTGCAGAAGCAGTATGGAGACTTTTTCGCAGCGTGCATGGACACAGCCACGGCGGAAAAGAAGGGACTGACGCCCATCGAGCCGTCATGGGCGGCCATTGCGAAGCTTAGCGACCCGAAGCAGCTTGCCGGCCTGCTCAGCGATCTTGCGAACCACGGCACGCCCGATGGGTTCTTCAATTTCGGGGTGGGAGTGGACGAAAAGGATTCGACAAAGCAGATTGCCGAGCTCCGTCAGGGCGGTTTGTCGATGCCCGACCGGGAGTACTACCTGAATCCCGCGGAGCATTTCGCGACCATCCGAAAGGAATATGTGGCGCATGTAACCAAAATGTTCACGCTGGCCGGGGACGCGCCCGAAGAGGCAGCCAAGGAAGCCGCCGCGGTTATGGAGATCGAGACGGCCATGGCCAAAGCCTCGATGAGCCGCACCGACCTGCGCGATCCTGCGAACCGCTATCACATTTACACCTTGGCGGAGCTCGACGAAGCGAGCCCCAACTTCGACTGGACCGCCTACTTCTGGAGCACCGGAATCCGCCACTTTGACACCTTGAATGTGGCCACGCCGGATTTCTTCAAGGCGCTGAACTCGCTTATTGAGAGCGAGCCGCTGGCCTCGTGGAAGAGCTATCTGCGCTGGCACGTTCTGCACGGCCAGGCGGAGGATCTGTCCAAGGCCTTCTTCGACGAGAACTTTGCATTCTTCCGGCACACGCTGGCCGGGCAGGAAGAGCCTATGCCGCGCTGGAAGATGTGCACCCAGATGACCGATCGCGAGTTGGGCGAGGCGGTAGGCCAGGACTGGGTGAAGCAGAACTTTCCGCCCGCGGCCAAGGGCAGCACGGAGAAGCTGGTAACGGCGCTGGAGAAAGCGCTGGGCGACGATATCAAGACCCTACCCTGGATGAGCGATGAAACCAGGAAAGCCGCCGAGGACAAGCTGGCCATGATCCGCCGCAACATCGGTTATCCCGAAAAGTGGCGCGACTACTCAAGCGTGCACGTAAGCCGCACTGACTTGATCGGCAATCTGCATTCGAGCGATGTCTACGAACGCAATTACAACTACGACAAGTTGGGCGAGCCGGTCGACGAGAAGGAGTGGGGCATGACTCCGCCGACGGTCAATGCTTACTATCGGTCAGCGTTCAATGACATCAACTTTCCAGCAGGGATTCTGCAGCCCCCGTTCTTCGATTTCAAGGAGGATCCGGGGCTGAACTTCGGCGGCGTCGGTGTGGTGATCGGCCACGAGATGACGCATGGCTTCGACGATCAGGGCTCGAAGTACGACGGCAATGGCAACCTGCGCAACTGGTGGACGGACGCGGACCATAAAGCCTTCGACGCGCGCACCAGTTGCATCGCGGATGAGTACAGCGGATTTGTGGCGGCGCCGGCGCAAGGCGAAACCCCAGCGGCCCATCTGAATGGGCGCCTGACCCTCGGCGAAAACACGGCCGACAACGGCGGCCTGCGCATCGCGTACATCGCGCTCGAGGACACACTCGCTGCCGAAGGCAAATCCATGGAAGAGAAAATCGACGGCTACACTGAGGCGCAGCGATACTTCCTGGGTTTCGCCCAGTTGTGGTGCGAGAACGAAACCGAAGCGACGGCTCGGCAGTCGGTGCTCGTCGATCCGCATTCGCCGGGGCGTTGGCGCGTCAATGGCAGCGTCCAGAACTTCGACGAGTTCGGTAAGGCTTTTGGTTGCAGGAAGGGTCAGCCCATGTATCCGGAGAATGCCTGCCGCGTTTGGTGAGCGCGAGCGGCGCTGACATCCTCGCCAGTTCAAGCCGTCCGCTGCGGCCAGCCGGTGGACGGCCCTCCATCGTCACGGCGGCAACTGGCTCGGCGGAATCTGGCATTTGCAGGCCCCCGGCCTCTCTCGCACTCCTGCGCCATTCTTTCGCATGATCTGCGCGAATGAGCTCCGCCCCCGCCGTTGACTTTTCGCCTCTCCGAGCGTCCAAATGCCGATCGTTGCCCGAAAACCCAAAATCCACACCGTGACACCCGGAGCAAAGCCGCGCGCGATTCGCCACATCAATCCAGATCGAGGGGATTTACCAATCCGATGGGCAAAGTATTTACCAGTCAGATGGGTAAACTAGGCATAACTGGCCCTCGCCTTTTACAATTCATCAGGGACTCCATCCCAACCCAGCTTTGCTCGGGAACGATGAAACTTGGCGGGGCAACCCTGGCCAGGATGAAGGAATAGCATGAAGTTCATGAAATTCGGCAAGGCGCTTGCGATGGGCGCACTTTCGGTGGCCGTCGTTTTTGGCGTGACGTCTTGCGTTGAGAGTTATACGGTTGGCTATTTGTTTGTGACGGGAACCGTCACCGTCTCCAGTGGCAGTAACGGCATCATCTCCGGATTCAAAATCGATCACAACACGGGCCGTTTGACGCCCATCAACACGCTGCCCGTTGCCTCCGGAGGAGCCAACCCGGTCCGCGCCGTCCTCACCCTCGGCAGCCGGTTCCTTTATGTCCTGAACCGCGGGGTCACCGCCTCGGGCAGCGCCGATTGCTATGGAACGGGCGCCAACGCCTGCGTGAATTCCAACATCACCCAATTTATCGTGGGCGGCAACGGCACCCTGACGCCGCAGGAGACCTTCTACACTTCGGGCATCAATCCCTTCCGATTGATTGCGGACCCGTCGGGTAACTTCCTGTTTGTCCTGGATCACGATGCGCCGGACAATGCCAACCCATCGACCGCAGACAACTGCGCGCTCGCCCTGGGAACTTCGGTGACCACTTGCGGCGACATCACCGTCTTCAAGATCGACCAAAACACCGGCCGCCTCTCCCTGGTAGTGAATGCCCAGGTGACGGCGGTTTCGAGCGCCCAGCCCATCACCTACTTCCCGGTGCCGGCGAATCCGGTCGATTTCCTAATATCCAGCGGCACCGTCCTCACCCTCGCTGGCGCTCCCAACCCGACTTCTTACCCATACGTCGGTGGGACTCTTGCTTTTCCGTATAACTATTCCAGTTCCACAGGCCAGTTGACGCTGAGCCAGAACAGCGTGCAACCGCTCGGCGACTCGGGCATCAACGCTACGGCAATGGTCAGCGCCGGGGGCGTGATTTACGTGCTCGATAATGAACCCATCACCGTTTCGTTTAACGGCGTCCCCACCACTTCGTCCAGCATGATTCTTCCCTTCACCCTTGGAACTGGCGGCGCGCTCCAGGCGGAGCCGGGCGGCGCGATTCCCGATGATCCCACGCTGTCAAACCCGATCTACATCATGATTGAGAGCAAGGGCCAGTTTCTCTATCTGGCCAATCAGGGCAACAATATTCAAGGGCCGAACCCTGAAAGCGGGATCGCGGGCTACCACATCACCACTGCGCCTGCCTATCAGCTCAGCTTCAACTCCGATGAGCCCTTCGGCTCCGGATCGGGCCCGCAGTGCATCGTCGAAGATCCTTCCGATCAGTTCATCTTCGAAGCCGACGAGTACGACTCCACTGTGACAGGGCGGGTGGTTAATCCGGAGACGGGCGATCTGACCCAGCTCCGCGTGGTCAGCGACTACAAGCTCCTGGGACCAGCGTCGTGGTGCCTGGTTGATGGGCGCACAAGTTAGTGCGGCGCCGCGCCCGCCAGTTGCGAACCATCACGGCCTGGCGGACCGGCCCTCATGTCAGGCTCGGAGTTTTCCGTTGCCTGAGAGAATTGAAGGTCTGTCCGCAGGCCTTGGCTGAATACCGGTTCCGCTGCTTTTGAGCCGACACCGGAATTCGAATCTTAGACCGTTTTTTTGGGTGGCCTGCGTAGGAGGCCGCATTTCAAGAAAGATGCGCATGAAGTTCAATAAATCGAGCCAGCTCGCGCTGGTCGGCGCGGCCAGCCTGCTGGCGGCCTCGCTCGTTACTGCCTGCTCCCAGCTAACGCAAACGCTGACTGTGGACTTCGTGTACGTGGCTTGCACCAAAGCGGAAGGCACCAATAACTACGGCGAGATCAACGTGTACGAGATTAACTCCGAATCCGGCCGCATGCGCCAGATTCCCAGCTCGCCCTTCCCTTCCCAGGGACGCGATCCCGTGGCTGAGGCTGTCTCTCTCGACTACGGCAGTCTCTTCGTCGTCAATCAGGACGACAACGCCATCGAGCAATTCGGTATCGGCACCGACGGCAAGCTCTATCCCTTTAACACCGTCAATACTCCAGGAATCTTTCCGCTGGCTATCGCCGCCACCAAGTCCAATCTGTTCGTCGTCGACCTTTACCAGCCGCTGCCCATTTGTTCGGATGCCGAGCCGTGTTCAGGTTCCATCGGCGTCTTTCCGCTTTCGACCGCCAGCGGCACCACACCCGTCACCATCGGAACGCCGGTCACCAATACCGCCGTCAACGGCGAGTACTGGCCTTTGGTTCTCTCCGGCGCGAACGCGTCTCACATTATTGTGCCGACCGCGGTGAACGTTCTTGCTTCAGGCGCCGACGTCTACGTCACTGCTTACGACTCTTCGGTTACGCCCAACGTCGGATATGTCTTCGGATTCTCGGTCGGCTCGGGAGGCGTTCTCGCGCCCCTCAGCGGCTCGCCCTTTGCGGCTGGCGTCAAGCCTTCCGCCATTGCCAGCGATGCCGCCAGCGCACATGTCTACGTCACCGACTTCTCAAGCGCTCACGTGTTCGGCTACACCGCCGCAACATCGGGCAACTTGACGCCGATCGCCGGCAGCCCCTTCCCCGCCGGCAATCAGCCCTCCGCCATTGCCGTCGATACGGCTTATCCTTACGCCTATGTGACCAATTCGCAGGACAGCAACGTGACCGCGTACTCCATCGCATCCAGCGGCGCGCTCAGTTCCATTGGCACATATGCCACAGGCCTGCAGCCGGTGGCCATTGGAATCGACCCTTCGACGGAACATTTCCTGTACACCATCAACTTTCTTGACAATACGGTTTCCGGTTTTGACATGAATACCACCAGCGGAACACTTCTCGATTCGCAGAATTCTCCTTTTCCGAGCAACGACCAACCAACCGCGGCGGCGGCGATTCCGCACAACGGCACGGGCGGCGGCATTCAGCCGTGAGCGCCTGCGTTGGCTCCATTCCGGCAAGGGAGCCGGTGGCAATTCTCCGTATTCGGCTTTTACAATGAACACGGGGCAACACTAACGAGTTTTTTGGGGGCTCCACCTGGCGGGCCCATGACGAAGGAAGCGCATGAAGTTTAGTAAATTGAGCCAGCTCGTTCTGGTCTCCGCAATTGGCCTGGTCCTGGCCACATTTTTGACTGCCTGCAATCTGGTCACGATCGACTATCTTTTCGTGGCCTCCTCCGCGGGCAGCTCTTCGGGCAGCACCGGGCAAATTTACACTTACGCCATCGACGGTAAGTCGGGTGCGCTGCGCACCGCTGCTTCGGCTGTTCCCTCCGGCGGCTCGGGCCCCGTCGCCATGGCCACCACTTCCGACTATTACAACCTCTACGTCGCCAATAAGGGCAACAACTCTGTGGTTCACTTCGCCATCAGCGACCACGGCATCCTGATCCCGAAAGACAACATCACGCTTCCTGCGACGCCCGTGTCGCTTGCCGTGAATCCAGCTGGCACCTATTTGTACGTCGTCTCGGGCACCAGTTCCGCCACGCTCACTGAGTACGCCCTCACTGCCGGCGCCATCGGCTCCGCCACGGCCACCATCTCACTCAGCGTTCCCGGGTTTACCGGCGACACGATCATTCCCACCGGAGTCACGGTGCTGGCCAACGGCAACGGGGTTTATGTCACGGCGTACGACAAGTCCGCATACAATCCCGGCGGCACCACCACCAGCGACGCCAATCCGGGCTGGCTGTTTGGGTTCGCCTCGAGCTCAGGCGGCGCACTCACTCCTGTCACTGGCAGCCCTTATCTGGCCGGCGTCAAACCAACCGCTCTTACCAGCGATCCCATCAGCCGCTTTATCTTCGTCACCGACTACGCCTCCAACGAACTGATCGGATACTCGGTCCTGTCGACCGATGCATTGCAGTTCATGGTTAACGGCCCCTTCAAGACCGGTAACGAGCCAACTTCGATTGCCATCGATCCCCGCGGAATCTTTATCTACCTCACAAATTCGCTGGATGAGACGGTCGGGGCCTACTCCATTGCGCTGCCCACCGGCACGCCGACGTCGGACATTGGCGTCGCCGGTAGCGCCGCGATCACCACCGACACGGACCCGGTAGCGCTCACTATTGAGCCGGCGCTCGGCCGCTTCATCTACACCGCCAACTATCTGGGCAACTCCGTCTCCGGCTTCAAACTCAATCCCACTGACGGAACCATCCAGCAAACTCAGGCCACGCCCTACCCGACTGGCGCGAATCCGACAGCCCTGATCGCCGTTCCCCACGGGAACCACGCCCTGTCAACTCCTGAATAGAGACGCTCACCATCTGAATCAAGAAAAGCCCGGCCTTCGTGGCCGGGCTTCTTATTTTCTGCCGGTGCGGTCAATCCGCTGCCCTGTTCCCTATTCCCGGGTCCCTGTATTTTTCACCACCGTCGTCGCGTGCATCCACTCGCGCAGCTTTCGCTGCGCCGGCTTTTCAATGAAGTAGAGCGCGAGGACGGCGAGTCCAATCAGCAAAACGTAACTGATCCACGGATCGAAGCGGGCCAGCCCCAACACATCTAGCACATGCGAGTTGTGAATCAGGTTCCAAAGGCTGAAGTGCAGCAGGTAAAGACAGTAGCTGGCCTCGCCTACAAAAACCAGCGGACGAATCCCCAGCGCGTGCGCCAGCGGATTCTCGCCTGCCAGTCCCAGCACGATACAGCCAAACAGCGGCATCAGTACGCCATCGTGGATGATTGCGTACGGTACCAGCGATCCCATACTCAGCAGCCCGTAGATTCCGCCGAACCCGATGATTCCCAACCATAGCCGCAAGTGCGCCGTGCGCGCGATCATCCGGTCCAGGTCGGCCAGCATCACGCCGAAAACAAAGCTGAATACGTGCGTGTAGGGCGTGTACTTCAGCGCCTGCAGCCACGGACCGTAGCTCCATCGATCGGGGTGCGCTATACCGTCGGGATTGAACGCAATGTAGAGCGCGCCCGGAACCAGTCCCAGCGCCCAAACGCCGGCCATCTTCATGATGTGCGGCGCCATGCGCTCCGGGCGCTTCCATTTCGCCACGAATGGAAAGAGCACGTAGTATGCGGCCTCGGCCGACATGGTCCACGCGGGAGTATTCAGAAACGTCGATACCGCGGGAACGAAGCCCTGAAGCAGCAGCGGCGTCAGCACGACGCCCGTCCAGAACATGGCCTTGGTATGCGTCGGGTATTCCCCGCTCAATTGCCCCAGGCTGAGCAGCAGGCTGAGAAAGTAGATGGGATAAATGCGCGTGAATCGCGCCTCCCAAAACCGCTTGCGGTCCAGTTCACCGTTGCGCGCCCGCTCCGAGTAGTTGTAGGCCAGCACAAATCCCGAAAGCAGAATGAAGTAGCTGACAGAAATAAACCCGGCGTTGATCACCGGCGCCAGAAAACCGAACCACTGGGGATTGGAGAAGTGGAAAAGCACGATGTTGACAGCCGCGAAGCAGCGCAACCCCGTCAGTGCCTTCAGCGGCGCCGGCTTGATCGATTGCGGTGGCCTGCTCGTTTCCACTTGCTGTTAGACGTCTCCGAACCGAGGGGCAGCTATTAGCCATTAGCTGTCAGCTCGTCATGCTGAGTCGACTGACTTGTTTGACGCGAAGGTTTCTGAACGGACCCGTCGGAACAGAACTTTCTGAAATGAGCAAACCCGCCCACTGAAGAACAATCCAGCTAAAAGCTAATGGCCAGGAGCTAAAGGCTGCCTTACGCTGTCACCAGCGATCCCACCTTCTCGCCCAGCACCACGCGCCGAATGTTTCCCGGGTGATTCATGTTGAAGACGATCATGGGCAGGTTGTTGTCCTTGCACATGCTGACCGCGGTCAGGTCCATCACCTTCAGGCCCTGTTGCAGGATCTGCATATACGTAATCTGGTCGTACTTCACGGCGTCTTTCACCAGCACCGGGTCGGCGTTGTAGATTCCCTCTACCTTGGTGCCCTTCAGCAGCACATCGGCCTTGATCTCCATGGCGCGCAGGCTGGCCGCGGTGTCGGTCGAAAAGAACGGATTTCCCGTGCCCGCAGCGAAGACAACGACGCGGCCTTTTTCAAGGTGCCGCACCGCACGCCGCCTGATATACGGCTCCGCAATCTGGTTCATGAACACCGCCGTCATCACCCGGCACTGCACGCCGCGTTGTTCCAGGGCGTCTTGCAGCGCGATGGCGTTGATCACCGTAGAGAGCATGCCCATGTTGTCCGCGCTCACGCGGTCCATCTCCTTGGCCTGTTCTTCCACGCCGCGGAAAAAGTTGCCTCCGCCCACCACGACGGCGACTTCCACGCCCAGAGCGTGGACCTCCGAGATCTCTCCGGTAATCTCCGCCACTTTGTCGGCATCCAGGCCAAAGCCGCGCTCTCCTGAGAGCGCTTCTCCCGAAAGTTTCAGCACGATTCTCTTGAACATGTCGTTTCGAGTATCGCATACGCATGGGCGTTTGGCTTCGCCATCACGTCTGTATCCGCCAAACAAGTACCAATGCTGGGTTCCCAGTTTGACCCCTTCGCTACGCATGTCTCAATTCAGGAACCGCCGGCTGTTTTTCCTCCTTTGCATCGCGTGGAATGCAATCCCGCTCCCTAGACTTACCTCATCCGGCGGGCTTGCATCGTGTGCAAGGTATTTCATCCAGCCAGAATCACCGGAATCATTCGACGGGAGATTATGGTCGTCAAAACGCACTGCAAGGGACACGCCTATACGGGTGTCGAGGTCGGGGCCGGAAACGTCCGCCGCTATTTCTCCAGGGAAAGCGACGTCATCGAGTTGCACCTCGACCACCTGCTCATCCAATGCGGCCTCAGTCCCGATTTCTGGCAGGGCCAGACGGAGATTACCGATCCCCGCCTCTGTGCCTGGCTTGAATCGAAAAACTTCAATGGCCGCCCCGGCGAGGCTCCCATCCCTCTCGCCATGATCCCATCCGGCAAAAACTGTTTCCGCCTGCGTCCCATCTCGACCAACCGCCGCCTGCGCACCGAGCCAACCCTCGATCCCATCAACCCCGCCTGACAAAATGGTCTCCTTAATCCCTTCGTCCCGCAGTCCCTACGTCCCTTCACTTGTTACACTCGACTTGCCATGAATCTCAGCCAACTGGAGCAGGAAATCGAGCGGCACTTTGCTGCCGGCCCTGCCGCTGCCGATGATCCCACGGCCATGACCGCCTTCCTCGCGCTGCGGTCCGCTCTTGAGCGCGGCGAGGTGCGAGCTGCCGAGCCCGATGCGGCCTCGCCCTCCGGCTGGCGCGTGAATGCCTGGGTCAAGCGCGGCATCCTGCTCGGATTTCGCCTCGGCACCCTCGAAGAGATGCCTGCCGCCGAAATCGGCTCTTCCGGCCCGGCGCCCGCGCTCACATTTGTCGACAAGCACACCTACCCGGCACGCCGATTCACGGCCGCCGACGGTGTGCGCGTGGTCCCGGGCGGCTCTTCGGTTCGTGCTGGAGCTTACGTCGCTCGCGGCGTCGTCTGCATGCCGCCCATGTACATCAATGTTGGAGCTTATGTCGATGAAGGCACGCTGGTCGACTCGCACGCGCTGGTCGGCTCCTGCGCGCAGATCGGCAAGCGCGTCCACCTGAGCGCCGCGGCGCAGATCGGCGGCGTGCTCGAGCCCGTCAACGCCAGCCCCGTCGTCATCGAGGACGATGTCCTTGTCGGCGGCAACTGCGGCGTCTATGAAGGCGCGATCGTGCGCAAAGGCGCGGTGCTGGCCGCCGGCGTCATCCTCACGCGCGGCACGCCGCTCTTCGATCTCGTGAACGGCACAATCCTGCGGGCCTCCGCCGATCTGCCTCTCATGGTTCCCGAAAATGCCGTGGTCGTGCCCGGAGCGCGCGCCGTCAACAAAGGCAACGGTCAGGAATGGGGCCTCAGCCTTTACGCCCCCGCCATCGTCAAGTATCGCGACGACAAAACCGACTTGAGCACCGCGCTTGAAGACCTTTTGCGATAGAAAGACCCGTTCATCGCCAATGTTCGGCTGTAACCACGCCGCAAACCGTCAACGGACCGCGCTCTGCCGCGTCTAAACCCGTGGAAAGTGTCTAGCCCAAAGATTCTATGAAGATTCGGCCCGCCCTCCGCCCTACTCTGCTGATTCTTGCCCTTGCGCTGGCTGTGCTTCTTTGCCTCCGCGATTCCGATGCCGCCCAGCAGCCCTCCAGCACCCAGCCCGTGACCCACCTGAAGGTGCAGGCCCGCGAAGTTCTGCTCCCGGTCACGGTTGTCGACAAGAAAGGCGCCCTCGTCACCGGGCTCACCGCCCAAGACTTCACCCTCACCGAGGACGGGCGTCCGCAGGTGATCAAGAGCTTCACCACGCAGAGCAACCTGCCTTTCCGCCTCGGCCTGCTCGTGGACACCAGCCGCAGCGTCTATTCGGCCATCGACGCAGAACGCAAGGCTGCCGAAAAATTCGTCGAGCTTATGCTCCCCGCCGACCGCAAAGCTGCGGTTCGCGGCGACGAGGCGTTTCTCATCCATTTTGACCACGAAGTGGAGCTGCTTGAGGACTTCACCGATTCCCGCGAAAAGCTGGATCACGAGATCGACGCCATGACTCCGACCTCCCGGGAACAAAACTCCCAGGGCCCGGAGACCAGCAGCGACAACCGCGGATACGGCGACCATGGCGACTCGAGCCACGGCGGCGGGACACAGCTCTACGACGCCATCTATCTCTCATCCGACGAGCTGATGAAGCCCAAGGACGGCCGCAAGGCCCTCGTCATCTTCTCTGACGGCGTCGATCGCGGCAGCAAGGAGACGATGAACGACGCCATCGATGCGGCCGATCGCGCCGGTGTGCAGGTCTTCACCATCTACTTCAAAGGCGAAGAGGAGCGCGGCGGGAACGGCTTTCCCGGCGGCGGCCACCACGGCGGAATGGGCGGTGGGGGCGGCTATCCAGGCGGTGGAGGTGGTTGGCCCGGCGGCGGCGGCGGTGGCCACCACCCCGGAGGCACCAACGCGCCTCAGCTCGACGGCAAAAAGATCATGCAGGAGATCGCCTCGCGCACCGGCGGAATGTTCTTCGAAGCCAAAAAGAAAGACAGTCTCGACGACATTTACGGGCTGATCGCCGGCGCACTGCGCCAGGAGTATCTGCTTACCTACACTCCTGACAAAGTCGACACCGACGGCGACTTTCACAAGATCGCGCTCAAAACCGACAAACCTGATCTGACCATCATCACCCGCGAAGGCTATTACGCGACCACCAGCAATGAGGCCGCCGGCGACTAGAGCTTCTGGCGCGACGCTCGTATCCCGCCGCGCACAAAAAGGCCCACGGTTTAGCCGTGGGCCTTTTCACGTTCTGAGGGAAGAACCTGTCTAGTGGCCCTTGCCGTGATCGTGTTCGCCTCCGCCTCCACCGCCGCCCCCGTGCGGCTGGCTCCCATGCGACTGTGGCGCAGGGCGAGATTCGGGCGCCGGGCGATTCCCGCCGTTCGAGTGGTGCGTGCCTGGGTTTGAGCCGGGGCCGCCTCCGTGATTACCCGGAGAGCCCGCAGGGCCATGAGCGCCATTCGGCGTCCCGCCGCCATTGTTGTGCGGCCCACCCGTCATGGGTCTGTCTGTCGCCACGTTCGACGGATGCCCGCCGTTGTGGCTCGCGTAGTTGTTCACATTGGTCCTGGCCGCGGACTCCTGGTGCGTCTGGTTCGACGTGGGAGCCGTGTGCTGCTCGTGCGAGTACCGATTCTCCTCTGGCGTCGGCTGATGGTTGATGCCGCCCGGTCCGCCACTGTAGGCCACGTGCCGATCGTTCACGATGGTGTTCTTTCGCACGATCGTGTTATCCACATACGTGTTATGAATGACCGTCGTGTTGACGCGCATCACGGCGGTGTTATAGCGGAAGGCTCCGCCGGCCCACACGCCGCCCACAAAGCCGATGCCCATGTAGCCGAAGCCGTAATTCACGCCGCCGTAGTAGCCCACGTGAGGACCCCAGTAGCCGCCGTGCCACACATATAGGCCGCCGCCCCAGCCCCAGTATCCGGGCGTCCACAGTGCGCCAACGTAAGGCGCCGGAACCCACGTTCCAGGCACCCAGTAATAACCGTCATCGCCATAGGCCCAGTAGCCTGGCGTCCACATCCAGCCATCCTGTGGGCAGGGCGGTTGCACATACACCGGCAGCACCGGCGGAGCAAATCCTACGCTGACAAAAACCGCCGCGTTTGAAGTTGCGGGAATCAGACAAACAAGCAGAGCGAGCATAGTCGCCTGCGCAAACACCCGTTTCCATCGGAAATTTCGCATGGGGGGAACCTCCTTGAGTATCGAACGGATCGTGCGTCCCGCCTCGCCGATTGCGTCCGCGGAGCGAGAAACCAATCCAGTCTATGCCCCTAGGAACCCAACTGGCATGAAGAAGTTTCCCGAGAGAACCATGTTTTCCACAGGTGTAACTGCTTTAGTACCTGTAGCTAAGCCCCATTCCGACCACGTGACGCGCCTGCAGGTTTACCGGCGTGGTGACAACCGGAGGCCCAAACGCGGGGTTGGACGGATTGAAATAGGGATTCGGGACATAGATGGATCCGATGTTGCCCGCCACTTGTCCCACGCCAATGTCAAACGCAAAGTGCGGCTTGTCTCTCTGCGTCACGCGCACGGCGTAGTCCAGCGTTGTAGGAATATGCGCGCTCATCAGCGGGTACGACGCAGGACTGCAGGCGAGTTCTTGCTCGCACTGATAAAGCGCCGCGTTCAGCAGTGTATTCAGATTCACAGCCGTCTTCGGTTCCTGCGTGAATCCCGCCGAAGGCACCGCTACGATGCCATGACCGAGCGGCAGCGGAATGCCCAGGCCGCCGAAGAAACGTCCGCCAAATCGAGTGCTCTGGCCGCCGAGGCCGAAGATGGTGCCGTTGGTGGCCTTCCAACCAATGTTCAGCAGGAATGGCACAGGAGGTTTCGCCCAGGTCTTGGTGACAGCAATGTACGCGTCGCCGTTGGTGTACGACTTGTCCGTTCCCGTGAGCGTTTTGTTCGCCGCGCCTGAAACAAAGTGGTCATTAGTGCGGACCACGCCACCGATCGCAACACCCGGCATCCACGGGCCGAACTGCCCGTCTTTGAAAAGAACGACCTTGCCGTGGAAGACATTCATGCCGGAGTAGTTCCACAGGTTGCTCAGGCCGAGCGGCGTGGCTGTCGTGGTCGGCTGGTCTCCAAACTGATGAACACTGCGGGTGTAGCCGGCTTCTGCCCGGTTGCTAAACCCCTCGGTGATGCTGAAGGTTTCAACATCGCCGATGACCGCCGAAGCATCGATGAAATGAAAGCCCACGGCCGGATGCGAGAACATACTTCCCTTCTCCGCATAGACCACATAGGCCGTCGGCGTCAGGAACCCGCCCGTTTGGCCCTCCAGCGTCAGGTGTTGAGCAACCAGCCGGCTCGCCGGCGCCGCGGCAATCACTGCCGCACAGAGAAAGATGTTGAGCGTGATACGAACATTCATCGTCCACTCCATGGGCACAAAGGCCGCACGCGGCCTCAAGCCCGAGCATAGTCTTAGGGAATTGCCTTCTTCTATCACAACCGGAAGTCGTTTGTCAGTAACGGTTGAGGCGGTGATAGACTCAGCCCATGCCGCGCGGTGTTTTCATCACCCTCGAGGGCCTCGACGGCTCGGGCAAAACCACGCAAATCAAGCGCCTGGCGGCATGGCTCACACGCCGCGGCCATCAGCCTGTTTTGCTTCGCCAGCCCGGCGGTACGGCCATCGGCGACCGCATTCGCGAGCTGTTGCTTGACTCCCGTTCGGACTCGCTCGATGCCATGACCGAGATGGCCCTCATGTTCGCCGATCGCTCGCAAGCGATTGCAGAGATCATTCAGCCCGCCCTCGACGCCGGCAAGATCGTCGTCTGCGACCGCTTCACCGATTCGACAGAAGCCTACCAGGGTGGAGGCCGCAAGCTCGGCTCCAAAGTTGTTCTCGATCTGCATCGCCTCATCTGCCGCGGACTCCAACCCGACCTCACGCTCCTGCTGTTGCCTGGATTCGAGTCCTCGCTCGCACGGGCGCGCCGCCGCAACGACCGCATGGAAGCTGAAACCGGCCGCGACGAAAACCGCTTCGAAACCGAGCGCGACGCCTTTCACCGGCGCGTCTGGGAGAAATATCGTGAGATCGCCGCGCGCGAGCCCGAGCGCGTTGTCCTTATTGAAGGCGACCTCTCTATCGACGAAGTTCACGAGCAAATCGTCGAATCCGTCTCCGAGCGCATTGTGAGCCTCGCGCAAAAACCCTGATTCTCACCGGCAATGCACGGCGGGGGTACAATTTCAGCAGACAGAACACTTTCAGTCTGTCGCATTTCCAATTGAGGCTCCATGACCCGCATCTCGGCCCGTGTTTCGGCCCTTTCGCCCCGCATCGCATCTGCTCTCTTCCTTGCCGCGATCCTCGCCGCCGTTCCATATGTCCACGCCAGCGCCAACGCCAGAATCAAAGGCGAGCTCGGCGGCCTGCGCGCACTGCCGGACCAGCAGCGCCCCAAGGCAACCATCGACGTCGCCAAAGAAATCGATGCACTGCCGCCCGGAAAAGATAAGGTCGGCTTCGCCGACCAGGCCGCCCAGATCGTCACCCAAGGCGATCAGGGTCATGACGCCCTGCAGACCGTGGCCGACACGCTTTCCAAGGCCCTCAAAGAAACGCCTGTTCCCGCCAAGGGCGATCAGCCTCCCATGCCCTACATGGACCTGGCTCGGCTCGCGCGCTACGAAGGCGTCACCGTCTCTCTCGACGACCCGCTCTATAGAAAGGCCAATGACGTCCTTGCCGCCAATGAAGCCGACATCGCAAAAGCCGACTTCACGCTTAAGGATCTGAATCACCAGACATGGACCCTCTTTCAGTTGCGCGGCAAAATTGTTCTCGTCAACTTCTGGACCACCTCTTGCATTCCTTGCCACTCGGAGATGTCGGTCCTCGATGCTATCTACACGCACTACCAGAACGAAGGACTCGTCGTCCTCTCCATCACCGACGAAAGCCCGCTCATAGTGGTTCCATTTCTCCAGGGCCATGACTATCACCCGCCAGTGCTCACCGATACCGACGAGGCCGTGCACAAGCAATTCCACATCACCGGAATTCCCGAGTCCTTTGTCTTCGACCGCGACGGCAAGCTCGTGGGAATCGCCATTGACCAAAGCACGGAAAAGCAATTCTTTGCATTGCTTGGCCACGCCGGCCTGAAACCGGAGTAAGCGAACGTCGTGCTGCGGTTTCGCCGGCACCGAGCAGAAGATAAAGCGGAATTGGCATCGCTTATGCCACAAGCCCGTAGCAACGGCGGGCTTCTTGTTTCTGTATGAAGACGGCATTATATGGGCGGATTGTCTTTGGCGCGTCGGCAGTGCTGTTTGGCGTCATCGCACTGATCTGGCACGACGCCGACACCTGGCAAAACCTGCAGCATATTTGGAGCCTGCCTCTGGGCGTCATCATTGGCGGGTGCCTCATGACCGCTCAAATTGCAGGTGGGATTGGAATACAGTTTCCGCGCATGGGGCACTGGGCTTCGGCCGGACTTTGCATCGTCTATCTGTGTTTCTCGCTGGCCTGCGTTTCTGACATCATCGCCGCATCCAACATTTACGACCGATTCGGCGGAAGCTTCTTCCTGTTCTTTTCCTTATTCTGCGGCGCGATTGCGCTGTACGCTGCGAATGAGCCAAATGGAGCAAGAGCAGTCGTCTTCGGCAGGCTGGCGCGCGTTGGACTCGGAATCTGCGCGATCTCCTTCACGCTGAGCCAAGCACTCTTGCTTCGCGACACAGCTCAACTGGTTCCAACGTGGATTCCTCCCAACCAGAAGTTTTGGGCAATCCTTACGACGGTCGCGTTCGGACTGGCAGCAATTGCCATTCTCATCAACCGCCAGGCGCGGCTTGCACTGCGCCTGATGACGCTGATGCTGGCGCTCTTTGGCGGATTGATTTGGGTTCCCCGCTTGATCGCCCACCCGAAAGCGCATTTCAACTGGTCCGAATGCGTCCTGACTTTCCTTGTTACAGGGGCTGCCTGGGTTGTGGCTGATCTAAAGTCTCTTTGATTCAGTCTGCGCTCGCGCCCGGATCCCTTCGAAAAACTTAGTCTCCCTGTGACCGGTCATTAGGAGCTTTGGACTTTCTGGCACGTCAGGATTTCGACGAATGTAACACTCGAGGAAGCGGATGTGTGCGGATGCGTCATGGTACCAACGGGGGATGGGGAATACTCGCCGCAAACCCTTGCAAATGATCGTGAGGTCGCAGAATTCGCCCTGAAGCAGGCTCAACATGACCTCACTTCAGGTTACCGTGGGAATGCGTTGACCTGCCCCCCGTAATGTGAAGATTCGTAGTTTTGACTTGCCGATCCTCGCTCCCCATACGATTCTGAATTCAGCAGTTCACCACCGGACGTTGATCGGCAGAGTGGAACTGCATCGTCAGCTTGCAGCCTTGTCCCCTACTTTTCGGGCTGCCGATTCACCTTATTCTGCGTTCATTAAGCCGCGCTTTACGGCGCTATTGCACTGTGTCCTGCATATAGATCGTTTCTTTTATAACCCATGATGTCGAGTTCCAGATGAGCGGAGCAAATATATGACACTTACTTCAATGCAATACATGCCCTTGGCTAGCGCGTATCTTTGCGAGGACTGCCACTGTGTGGGAAATTGCGCAGAGCAATGCCCGGCTTGCGCCTCCGAGTCCTTGATGGGATTGGCAGGTGTCTTGAATCGTGGACACTCGAAAGAAAAGATCGAATCAGCTTTTCGCATGAGAGTGAAAGTGATCTCGCATCGGGGATGCGACACGATGATGAATGACGAGTTGGAGTTTCCGGCAGCATAGGTGCGAAATAACGACGCGAAGCGAGTCCCGGATGAATAGTCCTGGCTGCTGCCACTTCACAAATCTTCTCCCCGAGAATCCCAACTTGTCTGGCTACCCTCATGTGGACGCAGGGAAAAACAGTGTTGCGCAGATGATATTTCTTCGCTATTATTGAATTAATGGCGGACCGAAGCTATCTCGGCGAATTCGAACTCATGATCCTCCTTGCGGTCATCCGGCTCGGAGACGAAGCCTACGGTGTGCCCATCTCGCGCGAGCTTGAAGCCTATCGCGGACGCGACGTTTCAGTGGGTAGCGTCTACGCGGCACTTGAGCGCCTGGAGGCCAAGGGTTTGGTTTCCTCCAGCCTCGGCGATCCCACCCCAGAACGGGGCGGCAAGGCCAAACGCTATTTCCAAGTGACGAGCGCAGGCCTGCGTCAAGTGCACGAAACCCGCAGGGTTCTGTCCAAACTTTGGCGCGCACTTCCCACGATGAAGGAGAACGCGAATGAACCGCTCTGACCCTCCATCGATCGCGACCTGGATGCTGGAGCACTGGATGCCTGGTCCTGGCAATGACGCTCTGGCCGGCGATCTGCTGGAAGAGTTTCGCAGTGGGCGAACGGATCGCACGCGAGCCTGGTACTGGCGCCAGGTTCTTGTTGCCATTGCCATCGATTGCTCCAGAAAAATCCTCAGCCATCGAAACGTGATGTTCTTTGCTGTTTTGTGGTCGATGGTAAGCCCCGCTTGGCTCGTCCTGAGCGTGAACGCGGAGGTTCATACACATGCCTTCGGGCAGATGTGGGAGATGGACTGGCCGTGGTCGACGATCTGCGCAATCGCTTTATCCTTAGCCACAAGTTTGATCTTCATCTGGTCCGGGATGGCTCTTTACCTCATTCCCCGGATGGCCGCAGCGCGGAGTTTCAACATGCGCGCGCTTCTTCGGAGTCTGTTGCAGGCCCTGCCGATGTTCATCGCGATTTCAGCAGTTCCGTACGCGTTGAGTTTGATGTTTCCTCCCGGACAGGGCCAGGCGATCAACTGGCGCACGTTGACTCCGCTGAATGCGATCACGGATCTACGCACGTGGGCCATGGTCGAACGGTTCTTCAACCTTTCAATTCTTATGTACGGGCTTTGGAAAACGCCGCAGCTTCTCAGGAAGGTTCCTGGGCGGATGCCCCTGTAATCGCATGGCGTCGCCGACTCAAGCCACCGCCTTCGCGCTCGAGGCGGACAAGCGTCCCATCGGCATCCAGACCTTTGCTGGATACGTTGCGCTCGCCGGCTTGGGCAATGCAGTCATTGCCGCGTATCTGATATCCGATCTACCCCCATACGCGCCCACGTTTCGTTCGCTTTTTCTCCGGGCCCTCATTTATGTAGCCGCAGCCGTGCTTGCCGGCCTGGGCGGAGCACGCTTTTATTGGATTCGTTCTTCCACGCCCTTTCGCTTCGATCCGCCGTTGTCCTTCCGTCTCTTCGCACTTGTGGACGCCGCAGCCTGGGTCTGGGCGCCCTCGATCGTGCTGCTGTCGCGCCGGGACTCACCCGCATCCGCCGCCCTCTCCGCATTGGGAGCCGCTCTGTTGGCCAACGGCCTCCGTCACATCCTTCCGCCCGCCGACTCTCTTGATCCGCAAGATCGCGCCTTGCAGCCGAGCGAATGCGAACTCTTCGCCGCAACCCTCCGCACCGCGCCCCGCGAGGCTCACGGCTACGTTATCGCCCTCTGCTTATTCGCAACCGGCTGCTTGCTCATGGGTCGTTTCTATCTCATCGCCGGGGCTCCGCTCGGTCTGGCCGCGTTCCTCTTTGCGTGGACGCTGACCCTCGAACCAGTCCCTGCCAACGACAACTCCCGCCCAGCTCTCCGGCTTGTTGCCATCGCCGCAGCTGCGGTTGTCGTCACGTTCTGTGTTCTCGAGTACGGCATCGGCCACTATAAAACTGCCGGCCTCGCCCCCGGCAACAATCGGGACGGCGGCGCAGGCAGCCGCCACGGCAACGTCGAAGCCCCCGGAATCTCAGGCTTTGAGAGCGTCATCCTCTTGCCTGCGCCGGAAAAAAAGAAAATCGTTGCTACTCAGCCGGCAAACATTTCTCCTTTCGCCACTCGAACTCGAAAGCCGCTGGTGATTCACTTCGATGGAGCCTACTGGTACTTTCAGCCGCCCGACAAGCGCCCCGGTCTCAACGCGCATCAGACGTACGGGAGCCCGCTCGCCGCCGATATTGGGGCCAACAACCATTTCCCTCTCACCATGGAAGCGGTTCAGCGACTCAATACACCGATTCGTTTCGCACCCTACAGGGAAATCCAGGTGACGATCGAAAACCGGGATAACGTTCCAGGACCGATCGCTCTCTCCGTTCTGCTTACTGACACGGCTACGCCTGGCAAGCCGCCTCTCATGCTCGGGGGACAACCCGTGCTGTCGAGCGAGCCCGGTCAATTCGCCTTAAAGTCTGCTCCAACCGAAGAAGTTCTGCGCTTTTCGGTTCCCAAGAACATGACGACCCACAAATTCGACGAGATCACTGTGCTTTTTCTTCCCGATGTCGCGCATTTTCAAGTCGGCGCAAAAATCGCGATCCAGCAATTTGTTATGGTTCCGCACTGATCGTTCAAGAACGCCCCGGCAAGAACGCCTCGCTTGGGAAGGAGCCCAATCCGAACTCTGTAGCCTCTCCGGGTACAATTCGAGCCAATCGGCAATCGGAAAGGTCTCCGGGAACCTTCCCTCTATTCCCGGTGTCTAAGTGAGGCAGGTGACCCATGCTTGAGCTGCGTAACGTCTCCAAGCATTTCTCCGGAATTCCCGCAGTTGACGATGTCAGTTTCTGCGCCCGGCCGGGCGAAGTGACCGGCTACCTCGGGCCAAACGGTTCCGGCAAGACCACCACAATGAAAATGATCACTGGCCTAATCGAGATGACCTTCGGCCACATCCTTTTTGAAGGCAAGCCGATTCAGGATGACCTCATCGCCTACAAGCGGCGCATGGGGTACGTCCCTGAGGAGCCTTACCTCTACACCCATCTCTCCGGTGCCGAATACCTGACCATGGTCGCGCAGCTCCGCGATCTGCCGCCGCAAGAGTCTTCCGAGCGCATCGATGGCCTGCTGCGCCTGCTCTCGCTCCACGACGACCGTCACGCCTCAATCTCCGGCTACTCGAAAGGCATGCGCCAGAAGATTCTCATCGCGGCGGCCCTGCTGCACAATCCCGACCTCATTCTCCTTGACGAACCATTCTCCGGGCTCGATGTCGGCTCCTCATTGACGCTGCGCAGCCTGATCCAGGAGCTGGCTGCTCGCGGGAAAGTGGTGCTTTTCAGTTCGCATGAGCTCGACACGGTGGAACGTGTCAGCACGCGCGTCGTGATTCTCCACCGCGGCAAACTTGTCGCTGACGACTCCATCGCACATCTTCGTTCGCTCATGGAGCTGCCCACACTCGAAGCCATCTTCTCGCAGCTCGCCGTCGAGCAGGATACCGGCTCGATGGCACGGCAGATTGCCGATCTCATCCATGCCTAAGCGCATCCGCAAGTTGTTCGACCGCCTGCCGCTCCAGTTCCGCGTCCTCGTCCGTCAGTTTCTTTTGCGCGTCATCGATCTTGAGTCGCTGTCAATTGAAGCCGACATCCCGCGGTTCCTTGGCCAATTTGCCGGCGTGCTGATCTTCTTTAGTCTGGCTCAGGCCATTGCCGCTTTGTGGATGTCCAGCATCGGCCCGCCGCTTACCCCAGCGGCGCAACTGGCCCTTGCCTGGAACAGAGAACAGTCCCTTATCTCGACGATGATGTTGGTAGTCGGTCTCATTACCGTCGCCAGCTGGGACAACACTTTTCCCGACCGCCGTGATGTCATGGTGCTTTCCCCTTTACCCGTGCGCCCGATCATGATCCTCATCGCGAAGGTCGCTGCTTCAGCGGCAATTCTCGGCTTATCCATCCTGGCCCTGAACATCGGTACCGGCTTCGCGTGGCCTCTGATCCTGGCGGGATTTCCCGGCGTCCTGCGATTCTGCCCGGCCTATTGGTTCACGATGATCGCGGCTAGCTTGTTTTTGTATTGCGCTGTGCTCAGTGTGCAGGGATTCACCGCGCTGCTGCTGCCGCGCCGCCTCTTCCTGCGCCTCTCGGCGCTCTTGCAACTCGGCGCATTCGGTCTTTTTCCGGGCGGATATTTCCTTCTGCCGACATTTCTAACTGCAAGAGATCTGGCGGATCCCCGAAATCACTGGATTCTCGCATCCTCGCCTCCCTACTGGTTCTTCGCGTTCTTCAACCAGCTCAACGGCTCATTACCTCCCGCGTTTACCCGGCTTGCGCGACGAGCATGGATCGGCCTGGGGCTCGTCGTCTTCGGAGCGGCTGCATCCTTGATCCTTTGCTATCTTCGCACCATGAAGAGAACCGTCGAGGAACCCGATCTTATGCCTACCCGCGGCGGCTTCCATTGGACGCCGCGGTTCGGCAGCTCCCTCGAAACCGCAATTGTCCTCTTCAGTTTTCGGTCGATCACACGCAGCCGCCAGCATCGCGTCGTCTTCGCGTTTTACTTCTCCATCGTCTTCGCCGTTGCTCTTTCCATGCTGCACGACGAGCTCTCGGCGCTGTGGCTCCATCCATTGACTCCACAGTTTCTTATCCCGACGATCGTAATGATGGCACTCGCGGTCGTCGGAATGCGGAACGTGTTCCAAATACCTGTTTCGCTGAACGCCAACTGGGTCTTGCGTCTCACCCAGCTTTGCCCGTCAGGCAGATATCTGGCCGCAACACGCCGGTGCCAGATCCTGCTCGCGGTGTTTCCCGTCTGGTTACTCGCGGCTTGTCTGGCGCTTCCGTTCAGGCCTTGGCATCAGGTAGTGGAACACCTCGCGATCCTCGCTCTTCTTGGATGGGTCTTTGTAGAGATCAGCCTGGTCGGCTTCTATAAAGTCCCTTTTACCTGCTCCTATATGCCCGGAAAGACCAACATTCAGTTCGCATTTTGGGGTTTTGTCGTCGTCTTGATCGTTCTTGCAGTCTCGTTTGCGCCGCTCGAAATGGAAGCGCTTGGCGATCCTGCCGGCTTCGCCGGCCTATGCGTCGCTCTGATCGCCGCCGCAATTGGGCTCTGGACTTTCAATCGACATCGCGCGAAATCCGCGATCCTCTACTTTGAGGAACTCCCCGAGCAATTGATTACGACATTGGGCCTGTCATTGCCCCCTGCGAACGCTGAAGCGGGTCGAGGCCCCGTTTCGCTTTAAGGCGACAGCACCTTCCACTCGGCCCCATTCGTAGGTAGCCTCTCCGGGTACAATTCGAGCCAATCGGCAATAGGAAAGGCCTCGATCACGATGCGACCATCTCGTGTGATTTCCGCTCTCTTTTTATGTTGCATATTTGGATGCACCGGCATGGCCCTAGCTGCCGCAGTGAACTTTGGCCCGGTGAGAGTTGGCAGTCATCAAACGGCCGTTGTGAATGTCACCATTCCGGGTGACGTGAAATTGGGGGCCGTCGCAGTGCGCACAGAAGGCGCCGAGAATCTGGACTTCACCAGCGCCGGAAAGGTTCATTGCAGGGCCAGGAACGCTCACGCCGGCAATCAAGTCTGCGTCATCCGAGTAACTTTCAGGCCTTTCTATTCCGGACCGCGCTATGGCGCGGTGATTCTTGCGGACGTTAGCGGCAATATCGTCGGAACGACTTACATCAATGGGATGGGCTTGGCTCCACAGGCGATCTTTATACCTGGAACCCAGGCCCCGATCAGCGGAATCAGCCATCCAAATGGACTGGCCGTAGATGAGCAAGGCAACCTGTACGTTACCGATTACCAAAGCGGCAGCCTATATAAGGAGACGCTGTTGCCGAATGGCGGCTACTCGCAGAGTACGGTCGCAAATGGGTTGTTCAATATTCGCGCCGTGGCCGTCGACGGTGCTGGGAATATATTTGCCGGCGGCCCGGGAATTTATATCGTCATGGAGACACTCCAGCCGGGCGGTAGTTACAAGCAAAGCCGAATTGGCAGTGACTTCGGCGCGACGGGCGGTTTGGCCGTCGATGGCAGCGGAAACATCTATGTTACCGATTACAACTTCGGCCGGGTATTCAAGGAAGCGCCATCTTTCAACGGCACCTACACTCAAACGATGATCGCGAGCGGGTTGGACGACCCGACTGGCATAGCAGCGGATAGCCACGGCAATCTGTATATCGCAACACAGAAGCGGATCTGCAAAGAGACACTTTCCGGGCGCAAGTATACGCGGACCTCGATTGGGGGTGCGTTCAGGGCTCCCCAGGGAGTGGCGTTGGGCGGAATTGGCGATATCTACGTTTCCGATTACTCAACCGGAGGAGTCTATAAGGAAACTGTTACAGGCGGACGCTACGCCGAGAGTCTTCTTGTTACGAACGTTGGTGGAAACTATGTGGCCGTCGACGGCGCTGGAAACCTGTATGTCTCAGATGCCGGCCAGGGAGTCATAACCAGGGTTGATTGCGCGGATCCGCCGAGTCTAAGTTTTGCCGCAACGCGGAGCCGCGAAATCAGCGCAGACAGCCCGCAATCTGTTGTCGTCTTCAATCTTGGAAATCTGGCGTTGAGATTCTCGGCCGTGAATTATCCGGTCGATTTTCCGAAGGGCCGGTCGCATGCCAGTTCATGCCGGAATGGAACGGCGCTGCCGGCAGCGGGCGCGTGCACATTGACCATCAGCTTTTCACCCATTGCTTCGAACCCCGGCGGGACTTCGATTCCGGTCAGTGAAAAGGTGACGATAATGACGAACACGCTTCGCGCGGCTGCCATGTCCCAAGCGATTACAGTGACTGGATTGAATGCGGGGAGCGAACTGCCAGTGTCTCCGCCGTAGCCTTTATCACTTGTCTGCCGGAGCCGCCTTCTTGTGCTCCACGAAGGTGTGTGCCTGATGGCAGCTCACACACGTCTTACCGTTCATGAATGGATCGGACTTCAGTTGTGCCACCTGATCTGTGTGACAGGCGTCGCATGTGCTTATCGCCGGCGTGCCCGCGAAGTCTTTTGCTGTTGTCTCGCCATGGCACACGGTGCATTCCACACCGTTGGCGCCATGCGGGCTGGCTTTCCATTGGTCATAAATCACCTTGTGGCAGGTGGCACAGGTATCCCCGGCTGGAATCAGTCGATGGTAAATATGCTTGGCTTGATCCTGCTGAGCATTGGCAGGTTGGCCGGCAATGGCCAAAAAGAGAAAAACGAACAGGGTGAGACCGAACATGCGAGCACAGAAACGATTCACGGGCAGACTCCTGAGTACGGTTATCGAGTATCGAACCGGCGACGGCTGCAATCAGTGATCCACATCACGTCTCGTCTCCCGGGAATGCTATCTGCGCAATAAGCAGGTGCTCGACCTGAGATCAAAATGGTTTGCTATCGGGTCGTTGCTTATGGCCTTTTCGATCGCAGGAGCGCAGACGCCTATCGCCGAGATAGGTCCTGCTAAACGCCGCAGCATCCTGTTTTTCCGGTTCAAGTTCGGTCATAAGGTCGCTGGACCCTATGTATGGTCCGCCGCATGAATGCAAGGGGACATTGAGGACGACGGGAGCAGTCTGCGTCTATGTATTCGGCCTTCAGATGGAGATTATTCTCCTGGCCACGATGAGTTCCGCGCGTGCCTGTTCTAACTAGCCGAACGGTCGTGAAGACCACAGTGTCACATCAGAATTCAGGCACGCCGTTTTGACTGTTCGTTCGTCTTCGCTGTTCCTGTGCAGACCTCGGTGGGTGAATTCAATCCGTCGTCGTAGTGCGGGAAAGTGGGAGCGCGTCAGCGCTTCCAAGCCGCAGGCGTCTTTTCCGCACTATCTCATGCGGCAACAGTATTCCCCATTGGCCGGTAGTCTTCTCCGCTCGACAGCACAGCCCATGCGATCCGCGCGAGCTTGTTTGCCATCGCAACCACAACAACATTTTTGGGAGCTCTGGCATCGAGTGCATCGAGCCAGGGCCCGATCGGTGCTCGGTCGCGCTTGATGCGTAGCACGGCAGCTGGTGCGCCGTGAATCAGAATCTTACGCAAATAGATGTTGCCGCGCTTGCTGATGCCGAGCAGCTTCGCTTTACCTCCAGTCGAGTACTGGCGTGGCACGATCCCCAGCCAGGCAGCGAAGTCCCGGCCCTTGTGGAAGGCGGCGCCGTTGCCAATGGCAGCAACGATGGCAGTGGCGACAACGGGTCCGATCCCTGGGATCTGACGTATCCGCGTGCATCCGGCATCCGCGGCCGAGATCCGTTCCAGTTCCAGGTCGAGTTTTTTGATCTGCTCTTCAACGAGCTTCCACTCATCCCAGAGCATGTTGATCAGGCTTCGCATCTGCGGCGTCAGGTCCGCTTCGGCGTTCTCCAGAATGTCCGCCATGGCAGCCTTGAGATTCGCTGGCCTGTGCGCAAAAACCATCCCGCGCTCGAGCAGAAATGCCCGAAGCTGATTGATCACCGCGGTGCGCCGGCAAATCAGGCGATCACGGACCCGGTGGATACCCTGCAGGTCCAGCTGATCATCGGTCTTGATCGGGACAAAACGCATGTTCTTCCGCTCGACGGCCTCCGCGATCGCCTCTGCATCGATGAAGTTGTTCTTGTTCGACTTCACGAATGGCTTTACAAACTGAGCTGGGATAAGCCGGACATCATGACCTTGCTTGCGCAGCGCGCGTCCGAGAAAGTGAGCCCCAGAGCAGGCCTCAAGTCCAATCAGAGACGCCGGGACGTTCGCGGTATAGACCAGAAGCTGCTTCCGGTTGAACTTCTTCCGCACAATCACCTTGCCGGCAACCCCGAGTGCTACGAGATGAAAGGTTGTCTTGCCTAGATCGATGCCAACCGAGTGAATCTGCATGTCGATGATCCTCCTTCTTAAATGCTGCCACCTCGATCACCCGCTGCCGCGGGTGAATCAAGCGGCGGACCATCTCATTAGCCGACATATCAGTCCTAATCCAGCACGGATGCCCTAACCAATTGGCAGCGCTACCGGAAAGGTGGACCAAGGCGGAGGTTTTGATGATGCTGTTTGCCACGGCAAATGGAGGCCGAACCCATGGCAAAGAGCAACCGGAAGTACAATCGGGCACCCGAGCATGTACTGAAGCTTCCGGACCTCGAGCAATCGAAGTCGGCCGTATTGAATAGCCTGACCTCCGCAAGCTCGCAACGAACTTACGATCACGCGATCAGAGAATTCATCGAGTGGTATTGTTCAGAACCCAGGCTCGCCTTCAACAAGACTGTGGTTATGGTAGTCGTTCGACCCGTTGCTGAATCAGGCATCGTTTCGACGTGAATCCAACCAGCGACAAAAGACGGCCGGTCAAGTCTCTTTGACCGGCCGTCTTGTGGTTAGTAACGCCGTAGTCTCATGCACCCTGGGCAATTACTCATGCCAACCCTCGAATAGGGAGTTGGCTTAAGCGCCTAATTGACGGTTACCGTGAATGTGGTTGTTGGCGCCGGAGTTACCGAAGGGCTACCGGTTCCCGTCACCGTGAATGTGTAGACTCCGGCGGTGGTTCCTAAATTGCCGGTGGTGGGCGGAGTCTTCTTACCGCCGCAACCGGCCAGCGTACCGAGCGCCGCCATGAGCACCAAAACGCCAAGCATCGACCGCCAACTGCGCCGCCGTGCCGGAGTTACAAGGAGTACAAGGAACGCCAGAACCGCGCCGCCTGCACCTGCCCAGCCTCTGCCCTTCCCGCCCGCCTTGGGCCACACCAGCATAGCGCTGCTGGCCGAGGTAGAACTCACCGTGATGGTGGCCGTCCCGGTTGTTGCGCCACCGCTCAGGGCTACCGTCGAACTGCCGCCGGAGCAGGTGGGTAGATTCGTTGCGCCGGAGGGTGATGTAGTTAGTGCGCAGGCGAGCGTGACGGTTCCCGCATATCCTGTTGCCGTGGTCACTGTTACGGTTGAGGTTGCGGGCGATCCCGGTGCAACAGCAGCCGGCGTGGTCGCAGACAGCGTAAACACGGACGCGGTCACAGTCACGGAGGCGGTTCCCGTGCCTGCAGCATAATTCGAGTCTCCGCTATAGCTCACGGTAAGAGTGTCCGTCCCGGCGCCCAGGCTGTTTGCCGGAATGGCAATGGTGGCGCTGCCACCGGAAAGGGTGACCGCTGCTGAGGTGTAGCCGCCGCCCGTGAGTGTGACTGTCCCGGTCGGTGTAGCTCCAGCGCCGGTCACTGCGGCCGTCACGCTCAGCGCAGAGCCGGTATCCAGGGCGTTCTCCGCGGGCGTTACCTTGACGGTGGGAGTGAGTGGAACTGCTGTCACGGTCACCGAGGCCGTTCCCGTGGCTGAAGAGTAGTTGGAGTCTCCGCTGTAGCTAACGGTCAGGGTGTCGGCTCCAACGCTGAGGCTGCTGGCCGGGATGACTATTGTTGCGCTGCCGCTGCTCAACGATGTGGCTGCCGAGGCGTAGCCGCCACCGGAGAGCGTGACAGAACCGGTGGGCGTGGGATTGCCGCTACCGCCGCTCACCGAGACCTCCACCGAGAGGGCCTGCTTTGTGGTGAGGCTGAATGAGGACGGCGTCACCACGAGCGTGGGCGTGGCCAGAGCCTGGATCGTGAGCGTTTTTGCGGTCGAGGTGCTGACATCATAGGTGCTATCGCCCGAGTAAGCCGCAGTTACGCTGTAGGAGCCCACCGCCAGCGTAGACGTTGTGAACTGCCCTGTGCCATTTGCCAGCGTGATGGTACCCAGTGTGGTCGCCGGATTTGTACTGGTGTTGGTTAGAGTCACGGTTCCGGTGGGCGTGGGTGTGGTTCCGGCCACGGTCGCGGTAAAGGTCACGGTCTGGCCGGTGGTGGCGGTTGTCGGAGTGATAACCAAAGTCGTCGCGGACGAGGCCAACAGCGGCGATATCTTGCCGAAGTAGGTGCGGTTCGAGGCGCCCGATGCCACTGTGGAATAGGTTCCAGCGGTCGCGGCCATGGAACCGTTGTCAGCACCATACCCAGCGAAATAGATGTTGTTCGCCGAGTCCAGCACCATGCCGACCGGAAAATCATTCGCTGCGTTGGGGCTCATATTGCCGAGCGGGGTTGAGAACAGCAGCGTGCTGCCGTCCGGGCTAAAAGTGGCCAGGAAAGGATAACTCGCCCCGCTGCTACTGCCGGGACGGCCCTCAAGCGGATTCACCCAGGGAAGATCGAATGTGTAATTGTTATCGTAGCCGTAGAGATAGACTTTGCCGCTGGTGTCGAAGCCGATGTTCTGCCCATAGTCGATGGATTGCTGATTGCCTTCGAACAAGGTCGACCACACGTATGCCGTGCCGGTGGGGTTGATCTTGGTCAGAAATGCGCTTTGACCGCAGTATGTCTGTCCAACGCTTCCGAGCACTTGCTGGCATGCCGTTTGATATGCGCCCTTGGTGGTGGGATAGCTTGAACTGGTGGTTAGACCGGTAGCGTAGACGTTGTTCTCGCTATCCGCGGCCAGGCCCAGCACCTGGTTCTGTGGAGCATTGCCCCCTGGAATTTCTGGACCGCCGATGTAGGTCGCATATTTCAGCGATGCGGCTCCCGACTGCGTTGTGTCGAATGCGGCAAGCCAGGCCGTGTAGCCTTCGCAAAAGCCGTCTTCATTGCCGCCGTTATAGACGCTGCTGTCGACGCACGCCGGCCGGACTGCTCCGGCGGTCGTGGGAACGCTGTCCGAATAGGTGTATCCACCCACATAGGCAATCCCGTTGGACCCAAGTGCCAGAGACAGCGGTTGTATCCAGCTGGGATTTGGGGTGTTCGTTGCACCAAACAGCGTGGAATAGAGCAGCGTCTGCCCATCGGCGCTGAGGACCGATAGAGTGGTTATCTGCTGGGCTGCGTTCTGCGTTTGAAAGGCAGAGGACGTTACCGGGAACGGAACGTTGCCATTTTGGGGGTAATAGTTGCTGGCGATCTGTCCAGCCTGATACTGAAGGAAGCTTGTGAAGTAGATGTTGCCCGCGGAGTCAAGCGCGAGACCGTTTGGATAGGTCGGCTGTGTCCCGCCAAAGAAAGTGCTGTAAAGCAGAGTTGAGCCGGTGGGATCAAGCTTGGCGACGAACAGCGTCGGGCCGCCCGAAACCCACTCCGTGCCTCCGCCGGCGAAGTTGCCGTCGCAATGCTGTGCTATCGGATAAAAGTCGGATGGGTCACCGCCAACGACGCCTTTCGGCTGATAATACGGCATGCACAGCGATTGATATGCATTGGAAGTAACCGGGAAATCGGAAGACCCCGTTTGGCCCAGAACGATCGCATCCCCAGCCGCGTCTGTCGCAACAGCCTGCCCTAACTCGGACCCGGAGAACCCATGCAGGTAGGTGGAGTAGACCAGCGATGTTCCGTCAGCGCTGATCTTAGTTATGAATGCCGAACCGAGGTACCCCTCGGAAGATCCTCCGCATCGGACGTAGTTGTTGGCTGCCGCAATCGTAGAGTCCTGATTGCAGGTGGTCTGATATGCGTTTGTGGTTACGGGCAAATTTACGTCGCTGGTTTCGCCGGTGAGGATGATCTCGCCGGACGCATCCACGGCCATGCCGATAGCCTGCGTCTCGTAGTTGCCCGTGCCAAAAACGCCAACGAACAGCAGCGTGGGATCGATGATCAGCTCGCGGCTGTGGTCGTAGGCTCCCAGTTGGAAGCTGACCTGCTCGCCGGCCTTGTTGTCCGCGATGACAAAACTGCCTGTCACCGGCTGCCGCACGCCATCCACCGTCTGGTAGACAACCGGCTTGTTGAAGCGCACCTCGGGACCACCTTCGACCGGCAGCACCAGATCGCCGTTGGCTGCCAGGGTCGGCTTGGCTCCATCGAATCGCAGCCGGATCGCGGCGGGATCCGCGCCCGGCGCCACCACAAAGTCGTACTCCAGCTCTCCGCGATGTCCGTAATACTTCAGATCCACGCCGGGATACACGCCCTGCATGTGCACCTTGCCGTACATCGGCACGTCGTGCTGCCACTTGGCTGGATCATTTCCAGTGAAGTAGTTCGCCTTTCCGGACTGGAGATCCTCGCCGGCTGCTTGCTCAGGGGTTCTTGCCCCGATCAGGCTCATCCGCATCACGGACGAGCTGATGCTGGGCTTCAGGTCCTTAGGGTCGGCCGAATCGCGCTTGGCCGGCGTAATCTTGTTCATCTCCAGCACGGCATCGTTGCCGGTTAGAAAGAGCGTGTATTCCGGTCCCCGCGCCAGCCACTGCACGTTGCTGGATGTCTGGCCGCGATTTGGTTCAAAACTCAATGGCAGCTGGCCGTAGTGGATCATTGCGTGGGTTGACGGAGCAGCCTTCGCGGGCGAAGGCACAGTGGCTGGGCTCGTCTGGCCAAATGTGGCAAGACCGAGTGAACCAAGACAGAGCGTGGTGAGGACCTTGAGGTGATTTCTGGGGTTCACGGGGAATCTCCTGTTGTGTAGTTCGCGCCAATCGGCGAAAAACCGTATCAATCTTTCTTCACGAGCGTTTTGTTGGCTCATCGCCTCAAAGCATTCGAGCGACGCACTGGAAGCTAGGCAGGAATTAATCACGTTGAAAACAAACTTTTTGAGCCTCTAGCGGGCGTTGCCATGGGAACTCGGTAAGTGCGATAATCAAACCAGAATTAGCCCAGAACAAGCGAAAGATCAGGACTGATGGGGACAATTCGTGACATCAGCCCTGGAATTGATGCCAGTTCATGCCGCCGTCCTCCTCAGACCGGTTAAATGCCAGCCTTGGAACTCGCCTGGACTGCTGGAAGGACATTGCGGCCTATCTTGGCAAGGTCGAAAGAACCGTTAAACGCTGGGATGTGGATCGAGGTCTGCCCATCCATCGCGTACCGGGTGGGGGCCGCGCGCCCGTATACGCCTACACGGCTGAGCTGGATGAATGGCTCAAGGGCAAATCCGGGGATTTGGAAACCGACGACTCCCTTCTCAACGACTCAGATTCCGACCATGCCGCTGATCCAGCCAAGCAGCTTAGGGTTGCCCCGGCAGGAACCGTTCCAGCGCCTTCATCCGCCGGCCATTGGGGGGCCGTAAGCTCAGCCCGAGTCTTGGCCTGGCTCGTGCCTTTGTTCTTTACTGCGGCTTTCATCATCCATCTCTGGGGTAGCCACGCCGGTTCGCGCGTCACCGCAGTCGGCGATCGCGAACCCTCGAATGTCAGTGCCATGAATCTCGCGCCCGATTCTGTCGCGGTTTTGCCCTTCACCAATGTAGGCGGAGGCCCGGGCTCCGACTACCTCAGTGACGGCATCACCGAGTCGTTGATTGGTAACCTCGCCCATATTCCGCAGCTCAAGGTCCGTTCACGCGATTCGGTTTTTCGCCTCAAGGGTCAGGACATTGGGGTGCAGGAAGCAGGAAGCGAGCTGGGCGTGTCGAGGGTGGTCAGCGGGCGCGTGGCTGTGCAGGCCGACTCCATCAAAGTCAGCGCTGAGCTCACCGATGTTCGCGACAATACCGAAATCTGGGCAAAGCGGTACTCCGGCACGATCTCCGATCTCATTCATCTTCAGGGGCAAATTGCCGGCGACATCGCAGAACATTTGCGCTCCACTCTGAGTACCACAGACAAGCAGCTGGTCACCCGGCAAGGCACGCAGAACGTGGAAGCCTATGATTTGTATTTAAAAGGGCGTTACGCGTGGAACCTGAGGGACCGCGCCAATCTGGAAGCTGCCATCCCCTATTTCAATGATGCCATCGCCAAAGATCCTGATTATGCCCTGGCATATTCGGGCCTCGCTGACGTGTATTCCGTGCTTCCTTTTTTTGGGGGCAACCCCAGCGAGGATTTTCCAGAATCCAGCAACGCAGCCCGCAAAGCACTTCAGCTTGATTCAACCCTGGCTCATCCCCACGCCGTTCTGGGCAGCGTCGAGATGGAATTCGACTGGGATTTTGTCGGTGGCGAAGACGAGTTCAAGAAGGCCATTGCACTCGACCCCAACGATGCCACCGCGCACCAGTGGCTCGCCGAAAACCTCGGAATGCTCGGGGGCAGAGAGAAGGATGCCCTCAAGGAAATTGATCAGGCCCATCTGCTCGATCCCACGTCGCTCATCATCCGTCGCGTAAAAGGCAGTGTTCTTGTGGCCGCACGGCGCTACGACGACGCAATCACGGTTTGCCGGCAGTTGCTGGATGAGAACCCGACTTACAACCTGGCCCATCACTGCCTGGGCTTTGCGTACTTGGGAAAACGCATGTACCCCGAAGTGGTTGAGCAATGGAAGGCCTATCACGAAAACACGCACAATAAGGAGGACGCTGAGTTCGGCGACGCCCTGGAACGAGGATTCCGGTCCGCCGGTTGGCGTGGCGCGCTCGCCGAAGCCATCAAAATCAGACTGAACCAGCGCCAGACCGGTTATGCGTCCCCGTGCGAGATCGCCCGTTATTATGCCGACCTGGGCGATAGGGAAAAAGCATTCGAGTGGTTGAACACGGCTTATCGTGAGCGTGATTTCCTCCTCAGGGAATTGAATACCGATTTTGAGATGGACAACATCCGCTCCGACCCTCGCTACGCTGAACTGGTTCGCAAAGTCGGCCTGCCGAAACTGCAGTAGCCATTGGCCACTGTCGCGGTTCGGCAAAGATCCAAGACACGACAAAGGGGTGATAAGGTCTGATCCGATCAATCAAACCTGATCTGGAGATGCGCAAATCGGGGAATCGATTGGTTCCCGATATCGGCCCGCGTCGATCAATCCGCTTACAGCCGGATCAGAACCGATGTTAATTGTCGCCAACAAACCGATGCGCTCATCCACCCACGATTTGGGCCCTGGGTTTGAGGCCCGAGCGGATCAGTAATGATAAACGTTAGGTCCCTATCGGGACTGTCGCGGCGCGACGAGGGCTGCCTGTGGCAGGATCTTCTGCCGGGACAGTTTCGATAGGGTCGTTTGAAGTAAGTCGCTTTCGCGACGGACGCGGTG
>Ga0187887_10000225_pt1 | contig 58571 bp, 40 predicted proteins | sample June2016WEW_7_10_FD_132977 | JGI IMG/M metagenome (GOLD analysis project Ga0187887, IMG submission 132977) | Peatland microbial communities from SPRUCE experiment site at the Marcell Experimental Forest, Minnesota, USA - June2016WEW_7_10 | ecosystem: Environmental > Terrestrial > Soil >... | reverse complement strand
GTCTTTGGAGCCGAATTTCAGACAGCCAGTGGGACAAGCCTTGATACAGGCGGGTTCGAGCCCTTGACCGACGCGATCCGAGCAAAGCGTGCACTTGTCAACCTTCTTCGTCATCGGATTGAAGCGCGGAATGTCGAACGGGCAGCCCGAGACGCAGTATTCACAGCCAATGCAATTTTCCTGGTTGAAGTCGACGATGCCGTTGGAGTATTTGACGATGGCGCCGTCGGCGGGGCACGCGGCCAGGCAGCCGGGATCTGCGCAGTGCATGCACTGATCCTTGCGCATGAGCCACTGGATGGTGCCGTCAGGATTCTGGTGCTCAGTGAACTTGATGAGGTTCCAGAAATGGGCGCTGGTCTGCGGCATCGTCTGGTAAGTGTTATCGAAGGTGGTCGGAGTGAACGGCAGGTCATTCCACTCGACGCACGCCACTTCGCAGGCTTTGCAACCGATGCAGATGGTGGTGTCGATCAGCTTGCAGACTTCGAGGTCACGCTGCATGGCGAGGCCCTGCGACGGGCCCGTGTGGCCCGAGATCTGGTCGGCTTGGAAGTTCTTGCGATCGGTCATTTGAGTTGCCAGTGACTGGTTGCTAGTGTCGAGCCACAAGTTGCTGATTTCCGCGAACCAGCAACCAGCAACTAACAACTAGCAACTTTTGTCACACTTTTTCGATCTTCACCAAAAACCCTTTGAACTCTGGCGTGTATGCGTTTGGATCAATGACGGTTGGCGTCAGCTGATTGGCTAGCGTCTTTGCAGTTTTTCCTTCATCCTCGGCGATGCCGCGGAATCCCCAGTGAATCGGCATGCCGATCTGGAACATTTCCTTGCCGTCAATCTGCATCGGATGAATGCGGCGCGTGACCATGGCTTTGGCAATGTAGTAGCCGCGAATGCTGGAGACCTTCACTTTTTCTCCGCCGCGAATGCCCATGCGGTCGGCAAGCTGGGCCGGCACTTCGACGAACGGCTCTGGAACGAGTTGGACGTTCATGGGATTATTTTTCGTCCAATAGTGATAGTGCTCGGTCAGCCGGTATGTCGTGCAGATGACGTCGTAGCCTTGACCTGGCTTGGCGTACTTGTCCATGTCGGTCTTGTAGCTCTTCGCGATCGGATTATTCGACTGGTTGGGATGGAGCGGGTTCGCGATCGGGCTTTCAAAGGGCTCGTAGTGCTCAGGGAACGGGCCGTCGTTGAGGCCGAGCGGGATGAATATACGCCCGACGCCCTCCGGGTTCATGATGAACGGGCCGAGGTGGTCTTGGGGCGGCGAATCGGGCTTGAAATCCGGGACATCGTTGCCGGCCCAGAGTTGCTTGGCATCATCCCACCAGACTTGGCGCCGGGTCGGATCCCATGGCTTGCCATCCAGATCGCACGAAGCGCGGTTGTAGAGCACGCGGCGATTGGCGGGCCACGACCACGCCCAGTTTTGATAGATGCCAAGGCCCGAGGGATCCTCGGTGCCACGGCGCTGAAGCATGGCGCCTGCCTCGGTCCAGGAACCGGAGTAGATCCAGTTGCCGCAAGAAGTCGTGCCGTCGTCTTTCAGCCAGGCAAAACCGGGGAGCTGCTGTCCGGCTTTGATGGTCGTGTTGGTTTTCGGGTCGGTGAGATCGGCGAGCGCTTTTCCGTTAATTTCTTTCGCGACCTCGGCGAGCGATGGAGATGCGAGATTGGTGTAGGCCCAGGTCGCGTGCAGGACAGGATCGGGGAACTTGCCGCCCTCTTTCTTGTAAAGTTCGCGAACTCCGAGGAAGATTTTCGCGAGAATGTCCTGATCGAGCTGCGCCTGTCCGGGAGGCGGGACAGCGATGTTCTTCCATTGCAGCCAGCGCGCGGAGTTGGTGAAGGAACCATCTTTCTCGGCGAAGCCCGCGCCGGGCAGACGATAGACTGTGGTATTGATCTGCTTCTGCTCTTCGGCGGTAATGCCGGGGGCGCGCCAGAATTCACTGGTCTCGTCGGGATAGATTTCACAAACCACCAGCCAGTCGGCTTTCTTGAGCGCGTTAATGTTCTTGTTGGAGTCAGGGCCAATCATGACTCCATTCATGCCGAAGGCGAAGATACCTTTGATCTTGCCTTCGTACATGTCGTTCCAGATGTTTACCCAGGAATAATTGCGATCGATCTTGGGCAGGTAGTTGAACGCGAAGTCGTTTTCCTTGGTTGCCGCAGGGCCATACATAGCCTTCAACCACGAGACGACGAACTTTGGCGTGTTCGACCAGTAGTTGAAGGAATCCCACGGATCGGGCTTCGAGACCGTAGGAGTAGTGCGTTTTAGATAAGTGGCGAGATCGGTGTCCGCTGGGCTGGGGACCTTGAGATAGCCGGGAAGATTGTCAAAAATTCCGGCCATGTCCGTGGCGCCCTGAATATTGGAATGGCCGCGCAGTGCGTTGACTCCGCCGCCAGCGCGGCCGACATTGCCCATGAGCAATTGCAGCATAGCGGCCGTGCGAATGATCTGCGTGCCAAAGCTGTGCTGGGTCCAGCCGACTGCGTAGATGATGGTGGCGACTTTCTTGGTGTCGCCGTCCTTTCGGATGGATGTGAACAGGTCAGCGGCCTTCAGGAATTTATCTTTCGGAATGCCCGTGATGCGCTCGACCATCTCGGGCGTGTAGCGGTCATACTGCTGCTTGAGCAACTGAAAGACGCAGCGCGGATGCTGGAGTGTGAGATCGAAGGCCGTTTTCGCCGGCAATCCGGGCCCGGGCGGCGGAGTGCCGGGCTTCCCGGGCGGCGCGGCCTTTTCGGCGGGCGATGCCGTGACCGGCTTGCCCGCCAGGTCGCCGCCTTCTTCGTAGTTCCAGGTCTTCTTGTCGTAGACCTTTTTTTCGGGATCGAATCCGGAATAGAGGCCGTCTTCGGGGAGCTTGAATCCGTCTTTAATAATGAACGCGGCGTTGGTGTAATTGACGAGGTAATCGTGCGCGATGCGGTTGTTCTCGATCGCATAGCGGATCATGCCCCCCAGAAATGCAATGTCGGAACCGGCACGGATTTGTACATACATATCCGCGTTGGCGGCGGTGCGCGTGAGGCGCGGATCGACGACAATCGTTTTCGCGTTGCGGTGGATCTTGGCTTCAATCGCCCATTTGAAGCCACAGGGATGGTTTTCAGCTGGATTCCCTCCCATAATCAACATCATGTCGGTGTTCTTGATGTCGATCCAGCCGTTCGTCATTGCGCCGCGTCCAAACGTGGGCCCCAAACTGGAGACCGTTGGGCCGTGTCAAACGCGGGCCTGGTTTTCCAGGTAGCAGACCCCCAGGCTGCGCATACTTTTGACGACCAGATAGTTGAATTCGTTGGTGTCGGTGCAGCCGCCGGTGAAGGCGATGCCTTCGCAGCGGTTGACGGTTTTTCCATTGGCGTCGGTTTCGATAAAGGTATCGTCGCGCGTCTTCTTCACCCTTTGCGCGATCTCGCTATAGGCCTGCTCCCAGGAGATGTCTTCCCACTCGGTGGCTCCAGGGCGGCGCACTTGCGGCTTCAGCAGGCGACGGTCGTTGAGGATGTCCTGCTCGAGCGACGAGCCTTTGGGACAAAGCGTGCCGCGATTGATCGGATGATCGGGATCGCCCTCAACATGAACGACCTGCGGGATGGCGTTCTTGGCCTTATCCCCAATCGTATAAATGATGACGCCGCAGCTCACCGAACAATACGGACAAGTGCTGCGAGTTTCGCTGGCGCGGGAAATCTTGAGGCCAACAGTTTGGGCGTGAAGCGGAGTGAGATCGAATCCCAGAGCGGAAAAACCTGCACCGCCAAGGATCGTACCCTTGATAAAAGTCCTGCGAGAGAACTCCACGATGCTGCCCCCGTGTTGCGCGTTCGAAAGTGCGGCGTAAACTCTTGCGAGTGCTCACGCACCCGGCGCTTACAACGAGAATGCAGGCACTATAAACCTGTTGGGAAAGGATCGTCAATCGGGAAAGTCAGCAGATCGGGAAAGTTCCCAGAGGGCTGTGCAGGCACCCGGGTGGACGTGCGGGGACTACCGGCCGGAAGGTTCTTTCGCTCGATTTCTCGCTGTTCCGGCTTCGGCCGTGCGGCCCTGCGCGGCATAGGCGTCAGCGAGGAGATTCCAGCGCTGCGCATTGGGTGCGAGGCGGATGGCCTGTTCCAGGAAAAGGACGGCCTGCTTTGCATCGTTGAGTTGAAGCCAGGCGCGCCCTCGGCCCTCATCTACCTGCGCCTGGAGCGACGAATAGATGGGCAGGGCGGCCAGCTTTTTGCCGAAATGGTCGGCATTGTCAAAGGCCGCAAGTGCTTCCTTCGGTTGGTTCATGGCGAGATCGAGACTTCCGAGCAACTGGTAGCGGGTAGCCGGAGATACGGCCAGATCTGCGGATTGCTTCAGGGCCGACGCCGCTTCGGGATATTTCTTTTGGGCGAGCAGCAGGCGTGCCAGCAGAAACCACCCCGTGTCGGTGCGGCGAAGGCTGACTGAGCGCCGGTACTGGGTCTCGGCTTCTGCGAGTTTCCCGTTTGCTTGAAGGAGTTGGCCCATAACCAGTGACAGGCTCGGATCGTCAGTGAATAGATTTCCGGCCTGCCTGGCCGCGTTGGCCGCATCGAGATCGCGCCCCAGGACGTAATAGATCGACGCCGTGTTGGCATAAAAGTTGTAGAGTTCGGCGCGCCCCCGTGCGCTCGACGGATTCGCGGAAGGCGGAGCAATCTGATAATGGGAACAGTCGATTGCGAAGCGCTGGATCCAGTGCTGATCCTCTGGACGATTGCGCACGAGCACGATCGAGACATCGTCGAGATAAACCGGCTTCCAGTCGCTGCTGGCGCAATACTGCTGCAACGGGATGAATTCGAGGCCGCCCATGCGCGCGAGCGAAAGAAGAATGGTGTTCATTCCATAGCGATCGGCAGCCTGCTTCCATCCCGGCGAATCCGGAGACGACTGCTGGAGCGTCGCTTGCTCGGTCAAAACCTCGATCGGGAAAGGAATACCGCGACCGTCGGCAAAATCGCGATAGCCATTTTCTTGCGAACCATTTTCTCGCGAGACATTTTCTTTCGAACCTGGTCCGAGCCGCAGAGTCAAATATCCGCTGTTGTTGTAATCGCTGAAAAGTTGCTGCGGGAGAGCGTTGCTCTGAATAAAATCCGCGGCGCGCTGCGGATACCACCACGACAATCCTGTGCCGAAAAGCGAGAGCTCGCCGTCGGCCAGGTAGGAGCGATTGGTCACTGTATCCGCGATGTGGAGCAAGGTGAGCGCAGCCATCACCATCGCTGCCGCCGCGCAAACAAGCGAGCGCGCCGCCGGTTTGATCCCCGGCAGTAGGGGACGGGAAAAGACTTCTGCTGAGATGACGATCACGACGATCGTGAACAAGGCCTGGAAGCGTACGTGCTCGATCGAAACATAAGCGGCACCGGCGACCAACAATGCGTCGACGAAGCGGCCGCGGCAGAGCGCCACCACGGCCGCCACGGCGGCAAACACGAGCAGCCACCAATAGCCGCTGTTGGGATCGCGAAACTGCAGCGCGCCCGCGAAAGAGGCAGCCGTGAGTCTGACCGCCGACCATTCGCCGACCAGTCCATGCTGGAAGGCCGCAAGCTTATCGTGGGCGAGCAGCGCTCGATAGACCCCAATGCCCCACGGATTGAGGGCCGTAGCCAGCAGCGAAAGTGCGATCCACGGCCCGGCACGCTTCAGTCTCAAACCGGCTTCCGCGCGGCGCGATGGAAAACAAAACTCGATCAATTCGTGGGCGACGTAAGCGCCCAGCAGCGCGACTCCGGCCGAAAATCCGGAGTGAGCGTTGACCCACACCAGCATGATTGGCGGCAGGAGCCAGAGCCATGCACGTTCTCCGCGCCGATGCCTGCACAGCAGCGCCAGGTACGAAGCAAAGAAGAACGTGGTGAAGATTTCGGCGCGGGGAACCGTGCGGAATGCGATGGAAGGTATGGCGAGGATGGCGAGCGAACAAGTTAGGAGGCGGGGGCGTCCGATGGCGACCGCGACTACCGCTAGGCAGGCAAGCGCGTTGAGCCATGAGAGCGCGGCAAACCCGCCCGCCGCATAGATCAGGTAAAGCAGCGCGCCGCCGAATGGAGGGTAGATCCACGGGGTGCCAAACGCTGTGTATGAGAAGCTTTCAGTTCGCGGTACCTGATGGTGCGTGACAAGATACCGGCCGGTGGCCAGTAACCACCCCACATCGAAGTCGGCGACCGTGCGCAAGCCCGCGACGAACGCATACGCCAACGCCAGAGCGAAGAGTGTCCAGGTGGCGACGCGGCGGGTTCGCGCGGGGAAGTCCATTCAGAAAGTCCTAGCTCGTGAAGACCATGTCGCGATGCTGGCAACCGGGGAATGGGTCGCGACAGATCCTTTCGCTCCGCTCAGGATTTCGCCTGGGGGCCCCCGTTCCGCTCACGCCCCCAGCCCAGCTCAAGATTTCCCCTGAGCCGCGGCCTTCGACAATGGTTTAACAGCGCCTTCGGGCACAATGTCGTTGCCGTCCGCGCGTGGCATTAAGTTCCATGTGTCGGCGACGATGTACAGCGGTCGTCCCTTGCCTTCTTCATACACTCGGCCCACATACTCGCCGAGAATACCCACCATGATCATGATGGCCGCATTGCTCAGACAGAGCACAACCATCAGTGAAGTCCAGCCGGGAACGGTGTTGCCGGAGAAGTGCGCGACCAAAGCGCGCACTGCCTCTTCGATGGCGATCAGCGTCATAAGTCCGGCGCCGAAAAAGCTGGCTTTTAACGGCAACGCTGAGAACGAAACTGCCGCCGTCCATGCAAGACGCACCATCTTGCGCAAGGGATACTTCGTCGTTCCGGCGGCGCGTGCCTGGCGCTCGTAGGGTACGCAAATCTGGGGGTAGCCGACCCACGCCACCATGCCGCGCAGGAAACGATGCAGTTCGCGCATCGCTCGGAGGCTGTCGACGCATCGTCTGGACATGAGCCGAAAATCACCGACGTCCGGCGGCAGGCTCTTCAGGAAAAAAATTCTCATGCTGCGGTAGAACATCCAGGCCGTGAACTTCTTGAAAATGCCCTCACCGGAACGAGCGACACGCTGGCCGCAAACGACGTCGTAGCCCTGGCAATATTGCTCCACCATCACGCCGATCACCTCGAGCGGGTCCTGTAAATCTGCGTCGATCAGAACGATCGCTTCTCCGGAGGCGTGATCGATTCCGGCAGTTGCCGCGTACTGGTGACCGAAATTGCGGGAGAGATTGAGCACCTTGATGCGCGAATCGGCGGCGCTCCATTCGACCAGTTTGTCGATGGTGCGGTCGGAACTGCCGTCGTTGACGGCGATGACTTCGCACGGATACAGCGTGCTATCGAGAAACTCGGTCAGCCTGGAACGAAGAACGCAGAAAATCTCTTCTTCGTTATAGAAAGGCATGACGATCGACAGCAATCTCGGGATCGGTCGCGGATTGAGGACACCGTGAGTCATTTAAGATCCTGCCCGGAAGTCGCCACGGCGAGGCGCAGCGTTCGCGTGCTGAAAGCCCCATTTTGGGCCTATTGTCATCATGATAAGGCGCGCAGCGCAGACCAGACGGTTACGCTAGTCACTGGTTGCTTCCGTAGACACGATGGCCCGGATCGGGCGGCTACAGGCTGCGAAACTTAGGCAACGTTGCGCATTGCGAGGCGGCCGCCGATAATCGCATTATGTCGAATCGCAGGGGTCGAGTCGCGCCATGGCTGTAAACCAGTGGCAGCGGCGGATTGATCGGGCGGAAGAACTGGCGGCGCAGGACTCCGCGGCCGCTGACATTTTGCGGTTCTACGCAGCGGTCGCGCGCTTTCAGGAAAAATTCCACCGCGAGATCGAAGGCTCGCGGGCGGTGAGGGAAGTGGCGGCGGATGCGAATCCGTTTGGGCGCGGAATGGAGCGCGATTTGGCGCGACATTTCCGTCCATTTTTGTCAGTGGTGGAACGAAGCGGTCCGGGCAAGTTGCGGGAAGCGTCGCGCGAACTCGCCGGACGTGACGAGAATGCGCACTTCGAATTGCTTTCCGGGTTCTGGGATGGCGACGGAATAACATCTGCTCCCGCAACCAATGACTTTTTTGCGCGCGCCTTCTTGCAGCCCTATGCCGTGGCCGTTCGCACGCGGGCGAACATGCAATGGAAGGGACCGACGGCGTTTCTCTGTCCATTCTGCAAACGGAAGCCGGCGATGGGTGTGATGCGGCCGCTGGGGGAAGGCGGGCAGCGGTCATTGGTGTGTTCGTTTTGCCTGGCGGAATGGGAGTTCCGGCGGATTGTTTGTCCAGGATGCGGTGAAGAGGATCCGGTGAAACTGCCCGTGTATCAGGCCGAGGAGTTCCAACACGTGAGGGTTGATGCCTGCGACGGCTGCAAAACATACATCAAGACCATCGATTTGACGAAAAGCGGGCTCGGCGAGCCGGTCGTGGATGAGATGGCATCTGTTCCGCTGGATCTTTGGGCGCAGGTGCGTGGATACGCGAAACTGCAGGTGAATCTGTTGCAGATGTGAAGGGGTAGAGAGTCTCCGGACAAAAAGGCATGCTCTCCCATCCGCGGCTCCCCTTACTTCCGTTACAGGTCGTCATTGCTCCTGAATGACTTAATCCATCGCTGCAGTAAGATAGCGTATATTGCTGATAATAAATAAGATCATGCCCATGTAACTACTTAGTCAATCCGTGAAGTAGTACTCTATCCGTGGCAGAATGGTAGCCATCTTTAACGATTGACGAGTGCTTTGGCAGCGGGGCGGGTTAACATAGAGGTAGCGTTGGGAAACTGCATTCGGATTAGGGGATCGAAATGAGATTCTTACTGGCGGTCATGGTCGTAATGGTCGGCATTAGCGGGAGCTTTGCTCAGCAGGGAACGACCAAGGAAACGAAAGCGAAGCCTTCGACGACGCGCGCCGACCTGGCGCCGAAAAGCACTGTGGGCGTGCCGGAACGATCGGCGGCTAGTTCGTCGAGTGCGAAGCAATTGAAAACCATCGAACGACAGACACCGAAGGGCTCCGGGCATACGGGTCAAAAAGCTGCGAAGCCGGTTGCGATGAAGCCGAACACGTCGGACAAGAATCCGCCAATGAATTTTGGCACAAAAAGCAACGCACAAGGCGTGGGCATGACCAAGCAGGCGAGTCCGTATAAAGGGCGGCTAAAGCAGAAGGGTGCGGGCCACGGCAACTAAGGAAGGCGCACCCAGGACGCCGCAACAGGAAATTCAAGATCCAGCAATTGTTAGTCTTGATCACGGGCCGGAGCTGAGTTGACCAGAGCAGCTTCGGCCGGTTGCTTTTTCAGAGAATATTTCAGCAGGCAATAGAGAGCTCGCACGCCATCCTTCCAGCCGATCTTCTTGCCTTCTTCATATGTTCGCCCGCTATAGCTGATGCCTACTTCGTAAATACGCAGCTTGCGCCGTGCTACCTTCACCGTGATTTCCGGCTCGAAGCCAAACCGGTTTTCCTCGATCGGAATTGCTTGGATGACCTCGCGACGGAAGGCCTTGTAACAAGTCTCCATGTCGGTGAGGTTGACGTTGGTAAGGCAATTGGAAAGCAGTGTGAGAAACGCATTGCCCACTGAATGCCAGAAGTAGAGGACGCGATGCGGGGCTCCGCCCATGAAGCGCGAGCCATACACGACATCGGCGCGGCCCTGAATGAGCGGCTCCAGCACCTGGGAATATTCCGCGGGATCGTATTCGAGATCGGCGTCCTGAATGATGACGAAGTCGCCGGTAGCTTCCTGAATGCCGCGGCGCAAGGCTGCGCCTTTGCCCATATTTTGCGGTTGCAGGAAAACGCGCATTTGCGGGTACTGTTTGGCCAACTCAGCCAGAATGTCGCGCGAGCCGTCGCGCGAGCCATCGTCCACGCACAGCAGTTCGATCTCCAGAGGTACGGAGAGAACCTTTGCGACCACCTCGCGGAGCGTGTTCTGCTCGTTATAAACGGGCATGACGACTGAGAGCTTCATAAGGGAAGAGCAACCTTCATCTGAAGATCGTAACAATGCGGGCGCGGCGCCGACAATGTTACTCACGGCACATTTCGTTGAGCGGAGATATACTCACGGGTCGTGTTGAGTTGCAGTCCGCATTCGCGGGCGCGGCCCTACATACGAACAATGAAGACCCTGCGCAATCTACGATTTCTGGCCGCCGCGCTGCTGTTTGTGATCGCGGTGGGAACGGCGGGGTTTCACTACATTGAGGGATGGCCATGGTTCGACGGTTTTTACATGGTCATCACCACGCTGACCACGATCGGCTACGAGGAAGTGCATCCGCTATCGCATGCCGGCCGCGTGTTCAATGTGGCCATCATCCTGGGCGGGGTTTCGCTGCTGTTTCTGGCGATCGGGTCGGCAACCCAGGCTTTGCTAGAATTCGAGCTGCAAAGCTTTTTTGGAAGGCGGCGTATGGAGCGCGAAATCGGCCGTCTCAGGGATCATTACATTCTTTGCGGTGCGGGACGAGTGGGCCGCAGCGCGGCGCGCGAACTGGCGCGGCGCCCGGCGCCTTTTGTGATCGTCGAAAACAACGAAGCGAAGGCGCAGAAGTTTGCCGCCGAAAACTGGCTTATGCTCGTCGGCGACGCCACGCAAGAACAGATTCTGCGGGATGCGCAAATCGAACATGCGCGCGGCCTGGTCGCCGCCACTACCACCGACGCAACCAATCTTTATATCGTGCTCACGGCGCGCAGCCTGAATCCGAAGCTGCGCATTATCGCGCGCGCGAGCGAAGAAATGGCGGAAAAACATCTGCTGACGGCGGGCGCCGATTCGGTCGTGTCCCCCTACGTGTTTGCCGGCCAACGCATCGCGCACTCGTTCCTGCGTCCGCATGTGGTGAGTTTTCTGGATACGGCGACCACGCATCTTGGTATCGACCTCGAAATTGGACAGGTGCCGATCACGACAGGATGCGCCTTTGCGGGCAAGACGATCGAGGCGTCGCGCATCCGCCAGGATCGCGGTGTGATCATTCTCGCCATCAAGCGCGAGGCGGGAATGCACTTCAACCCATCGCCGGACGATCGCATCCAAGCGGGAGACTTCCTGATTGCCATGGGCGAGCCGCAACAGCTTCGCGAACTGGAACTGACCGCCGGATCGCAATGATGAGAATGCTATGAAAATCGTGAGCGCAGCGGAAATGCGCGCAATCGACCGCGCTACCACGGAGCGCTTCGGAGTACCGTCCCTCACATTGATGGAAAATGCGGGCTCAGCCGTCGCGCGCTTTGTGCTGACCGGTTATCCGCAAGCTGAGCGCGTCGGCATCATTTGTGGCAAGGGCAATAATGGCGGGGACGGCTTTGTGGCGGCGCGCAAATTGGCCGAGGCCGGCCGGGCAGTGCGCGTGCTGCTGGTGTGCGATCCCGCGGAGTTGCGCGGGGACGCGGCGGCGATGTTTGAGCGAATGAAGCTTACGCCGACCGTTGTGCGCGAAGCGGCGAGGCTTGATTCGGTCGACGCCGCCGAGATCTTTGCTTCAGACCTGATTGTGGATGCAGTCCTTGGCACCGGTTTTCGTCCTCCGGTGAGCGATCTTTATGCGGCCGCGATTGCGCGGATGAATGTCAGTGCAGCGCCGATTGTTGCAGTGGACATTCCTTCCGGAGCGGACGCCGATTCGATTCAAGGGGCCGGCGCGGACAAGAGTGTCCGCGCTACACAATCTCTTGCTACACGTGCCCGGGCCGATGCCGTGGTTACGTTTACGGCTCCGCGGCCCGCTCATGTTTTCGCGTCGCTGACGACCGGGCCGACAGTGATTGCGCCCATCGGCTCGCCGCCGGAAGCTATCACGTCGCAGCTTGGACTTCACTTGGGCACTCCGGCAGATTTCGCCGGACTGCTTGTGCCGCGCGAGCGCGATGCCAACAAGGGCAGCTACGGTCACGTGCTGGTGATTGGCGGATCATTGGGCAAAGCGGGAGCGGCAGCCATGGCTGGATTCTCCGCCCTGCGGTCGGGCGCGGGGCTCTCGACGGTGGCGACTGCGAAATCCGTGCTCGCGACCGTGGCTGGATTTCACCCTGAGCTCATGACCGAGCCGCTTCCTGAAACGGACGAGGGAACGATCAGCCTGCAGGCACTGGGAAGCGAGCTGGATGCGCTACTCGATCGCAAGACGGTGATCGCGATCGGGCCGGGAATTTCGCGGAATCCGGAAACTTCGGAATTTGTGCGCGCGCTGCTTCAGCCGGAATCGGTGCCCGGCGATGTCGCGCTGGTCGTCGATGCCGACGCGCTGAATTCGTTCGAAGGAGCGGCGGAACAGTTGAGCGGCCGTGGGCGGACCCTCGTCATCACTCCGCACCCGGGCGAAATGGCGCGGCTGACTGGATTGAGCATTGGCGAGATCCAGGCGAAGCGCCTGGAAGTGGCGCGGCAGTTCGCGCGCGAGCACCAATTAATTGTTGTGCTCAAGGGACACCGCACGCTCATCGCTTCGCCCGATGGAACCGTGTGGGTGAACTCCACCGGCAATCCGGGTTTGGCGACAGGAGGCACAGGCGACGTTCTCACCGGGATGATCGCAGGTTTGATTGCGCAACATCCAAAACAAGCGCTCGAGGCGACGGTGCTCGCGGTCTTCCTTCATGGGCAGGCTGGCGATCTGGCGAGCGAGGCGGTGGGTGAGGGCTCTCTAGTGGCGACGGATCTGGTGCGGTTTCTGCCTGCAAGTTTTCTGGCGGCAAAAGCCAAGCCTGCGGAGTTTCGGCTCCGGGCTTAGGGGCGAGTCCCCGTGTTTGTGGTCGCAATCTGCAAACTCTTGCCGAGAAAGGACCTGTTTGTTGCAACAATCCTCCCCTTATCACCGAGAACTGTGACGCATCTCCTTCCCTAATGTGAGCCCGCAGTCAAGATGGGATGGGCAAGAGAATCGTCTCTCTTGCAGACAGTTCTCGAGCGGAGTGAAGGGGCGCTGAGTCTCTGGGGAGGACACGTTCAGCGCCTCTCCACTTTCTCGGGAGTGAACCTTTTCCAACGACGGTTCTAAGAGTCTTTTACCGCGGAATGTAATTATCGAGCAGCGGCAGAAGGTGATTTCCAAATTGCATGACGCGGTCCTGCGCGGCTTCTGCAGACTCGCCCTTGTACATCGGGCTCATCAGGCGTATGAGCGCTCCATCGCTGCGGTGCATGCGGATGGAATCCGAAATGAGATGGTACTTGAGCCGGTACTCGCTCGTTACAGTTCGGCCATGGGCCTGATACCAGTAGAGGACAATGAGCCGGTCTCCCCCTTGCGAAACCACCTGGCGGTTGGCGGGGAAAGATGTTCCGTCGGGAGATTTAAGCTCGACGACCTCTCGCTGAATCGGAATCCATCCGGCGCCTGTGAGGCAGTGCTCTGGCGAATGGGGCGAATCGCCCAGTTTTTGCGACGGATAGTAGGCAATCAGCAGATCAACCTCTGATTGTGCGACGCTTGCATTCTCATAATCGCGATCCAGAAAGTCGCCGTGCCCGAGGACTTCGAGGGTTTGATCATCGAGAGGCACCTCGGTGCTGTTCCAACCGCCGATCATTGCCGGGAGCGCCGCAAGGAGTTGTCTGGGCGGAGACACCTCATTCTGTGAGTGAGCCTCCAGCCCGACTGCTGTAGCAAGCATGAGCAGCGCTGGAATCAGGAAGCGAAGCGACGATGCACTCACTGGACCGTGCCCCCGCGGTCGCGTTGCCCCCTCGCGCGTTTGCATCGCCTTCAACTCATTTTCTGGAGTTTTCTTCCACACCATATTGATCAGGCTATGCAGGCCGAAAAGCAATGCCAGCGAGCCAATAAAAGTCAGTAATCCCTGAACCTCGTGGAATGCTCCCTCCGCTTTGTCCGGATTCCAGTACTGCACCAGAAGAGCGGTGACGAAAATGCGGAAACTATTGTCGGCCAGGGCAATCGGCACGGCCGCGCAGGCCAGGACGGTCCGCACCCATCTGCGATCCTCCATCAAATACCCGTAGATGATGGAAAGCGTCAGGAGTGAAAGCAGGGAATTGATTCCGCTGCATGCTTTTGCGACGTAGAGGGGTCTGGCTGCGAGCTTGATTATATTTCCCTCCCGAAGCACCGGAACGTGGACTGTCTCCAACATAAAAGTCGAGACCTTCGACGCCAGCATCTGCATTGGGAAGGTGATTCGCTGCAGGATCAGGTTCGGCAGAGGGACCATCAGAATCAGGAACGCCCAGGGGAACAGAATTGCGCGAAAGAGCGGCCATCCCCGAAACACAATCACCAGGCCCGCAAGCAGGAACAGGAAGGACAGTTGGGAAGTGAATCTCTCGACGCCCCACTCTCCTAGTGTGAGCATGAGCATGGCAAGCCCGATGAGCAGATTCCCGGTCCACGAGGGCGCGGATTCGATGTTCTTTAGTTTCTGGCGTTCCTGCCACAGAACAAACAGGGAGAATACAGGGACCACGAAGCAGTACGTGAAGTTGTCATCCTGGATCCACTGCACGACCAGCCGGTACAGGACGGAATGGTAAAGCCAGCCGATAAGAACCAGCAGAATCCATCCCTGGAAATTGAGCAGACCGGATGACAGACGACTTTTCTCCGCCGTAGCGAGCGGGGATACCTCGACCGAATTCCCCATAAATGGCGCTTGTACCAGAGAATATGCCAAAGCGGAAGCATTCGCAAAGCAATATAAGGAGCTAGGTGGAACGGGTTCCGCGAAGGTCTGGGGCAAGTAATGTACCAAGGATTACCCTAGATGTGGGCAAAAGTTTTCCCATTTGTCCGCATTGTGGTACTTTAGGAATCGCACGAGCCCTGCGGTTGTCATTGCAAACCCTTGAAAGATGGGCATGTGTGAGTTTAATGACTGGCGTACATTCGGCTGGAAATGGCAACGGGTGTGCTATAGACAGACCAAGCCTTGATCCGAGCAGCGTCCCCTCCGCCTCGGAACGGAATATCATGGATCTCCATAGCAAAATGATGGCAGGCGTTGGAGTTGCGCCCAATGGTGGGGCAAAGCTGTGGCTCGAAAGCGTAAGCCCGGGCATGCGGACGGTGGAGGCCGTTCTCCGCGAGCTGTCGCAAAACGATGTTCCAGTGTTGGTCGTGGCCGAACATGGTTCGGGGAAAGCAGCGGCGGCGGCCCGCATTCACAGCCTGTCGTCGCGCGCGGCACAGCCATTTCAGGCTTATCTGGGCCGTGAGATCAATGAGAGAGTTCTGGCTGACTGTGAAGGTCAGGGCGGGACGGTCTACCTCCAGGAAGTGGGCGATCTTAGCCCGGAAGCCCAGAAAGAGCTGGTCCGCCAAATTGGATTAGGTGACTCCGACCGTGGCCGTGTGCCTCGTTACATCTGCGGCACCTCGGGCGAGTTGGAGCCGGAAGTTCGCGCTGGCAAGGTGCGCGAAGACCTTTATTATCGAATCAGCGGCGTTTGTTTGCGCTTGCCTCCGTTGCGCCAGCGCAAGGAAGACATTCCGATTCTTCGGGACTGGTTTCTTTCGGCCGCAGCCAATGACCTGGGCCGGGTCGTTCCTCCGCTCAGCCCCGGAACCCAGAGTTTCTTCCTGGAATATCACTGGCCGGGAAATATCCGTGAGTTGAAGGAAGCGACGCGAGCCATTGTTGCGCTCGGCGACGAAGCGCTGGCGATGGGAGGATTGCGCTCTCTTCTGCGGCGCACGGACCAGGCCAACGGCGAGAAGATTTCTTTGAAAGATGCGGCGCGCGCTGCTTCGCGGGAAGCGGAACGGGAGCTGATTCTGCAGGTGCTCGCAAAGACGCGCTGGAACCGGCGCCGGGCCGCCCAGGAATTGCAGATCAGCTACAAGGCATTGCTTTATAAGTTGAAGCAGATTGGGTACGAAGAATACGGAGCATGAACTCGAGAGGAACTTAGATATGAAATTGAATTGGAAAGCGGTGGTTGCGGCGGCTTTGTTGAGCGGCACCATCGCATTGGCGCAGGATGCGCCAGCGGCTCCTGCCGCCCGTCCCGCTTCTGAGAACGCCACAATTGCAACCTCCGGCGCGCAACAAGCCGGGCCTTCCTACATCATCGGCGCCGAGGACAACCTGCACATCGCCGTCTGGAAAGAAGCCGACCTTACGGTGACGCTGCCCGTTCGCTCCGATGGCATGATTTCGATGCCCCTGCTGAATGACGTGCCGGCTGCCGGTCTGACGCCCATGCAACTGGCGGATTCGATCACTGAGAAGCTGAAAAAATTCGTCGCGAATCCGCAGGTGACGGTGGTGGTCACGCAGATCAACAGCAAGCGGATCTTCCTGGTCGGCGAAGTCGCCCACACCGGCCCATTGCCTCTCATCCCGAATATGACGGTCCTGCAAGCGCTCGCCACGGCCGGAATGAATCAGTTCGCCAACACGAAGAAGATTTACGTGCTTCGAACGGTGAATGGGAAACAGCAGAAATTGCCGGTGGATTATCGCCGGCTGGTCAAAGGCGAGCAGATCGACCGCAACTACCTGCTGCAGCCGGGTGACACCATTGTCGTCCCTTAAGCAAAACCACGCGGAAAACGGAATGTCAGTGTTGCGCTCAATCCGATGGGTCCTGGTGCTGTTGAGCATCAGTCTTGTCGCGGCCGCGCAGGACTCTTCCCAGTCCCAAACCGCCCCAGCGCCCGCATTCGGACAGACCGCCCCCATCTTGAATCCGGACAACCCGCCGCTTTCAGGACTGGACGAGCCGAGCTTGGAAATGAAGACCGCCAGCCGCAGCTTCATCTCGCCTGCCGTCCAGGTGGGCGAATCCTACGACAGCAATGCCGCCAACGCTCTGAGCGGGTCAAAAGGCGAGCCCGTTTCGAACGTACTGGGCGCATTGGATCTCCAGAAATTCTGGCCGAAGACCGATCTGTTTCTTGAATATCTCGGCGGCGGCGTATTTGGCGACAACCCGTATTTTGTTCGCGAGTTGCAGGCGGTCGGTTTTGAAGGCGTCACGCGCTGGCGTACCGGCCAAGTGACGGCGCGTGACGGATTCAGTTATCTTCCCGACGGCTCATTTTTTGCCGCATCGGCCGGCGGACTGCCTGGTTTTGGCATCGCTACCGGAGGCGGAATCGGCACCGGCAGCGCTTTGCCAGGACTGCTTCACTTCGGCACTGGAATCGGAACGATTCCACGGCTTTCGAATACCGGCAGCCTGGACGTGGTGCAGGCCATTACTCCCCGGTCTGCGTTCACTCTGATCGGTGCATTTGCCAACGCACATTACTTCGACAATACCGACAACCTCTCGAACAGCGACCAGACCACCGTCGAGGGCGGGTACTCTCACCTTATTAACCGGCATGATCAACTCGCGGCCGTGGAGGCGTTTCAGTTGTTTCAGTTCCCGACCACGTCCGGCGGCGAAATTTACAACGACGTCTTCAATATTCGCTGGAGTCATACCATCAGCGGGAAGATGAGTTTTGTCGGTGGGGTCGGCCCGCAGTGGACCGAAGTTCGCTACGTTGTGATCAGCCCAAACTGGTCGGTTGCCGGGCGAGCAGCTCTGCGTTACCGGTTCCGGCACACTTCCATGCTGGCCTCGTACGAAAAATTCACGACCGCCGGCGGTGGAATCTTTACAGGCGCTCAGACGCAGATTGCACAACTGACGGCGAGGCGTCCGATTGGGCGTACTTTCGATCTGACCGCGGAAGGTGGTTACTCGCATAACAAGCGGCTGCAGGCGGCGGGCAGCGTCAATGCGAATATCTACGACGAGGGATTTGCGGGAGCGACGCTGCGCAAGCATTTGAACCGCACATGGGACATAATCGGCGCGTATCGTTTCTCCGAAGCATGGTTTGATGTTCCGGTGACCATCGGTGGTTCGACGGGCAAGACCAACCGCCGGCAAATCGGGACGATTGCGCTGGAATGGCACCCGAAGGCGATTCGGATCGAATAATTTTCTGGGCCGCTGGAGCGGCCGGATTGGTGGATAGCATGAGTGAACGCGAACTGACAATGGAAGATTATCTGGCGATGGCGAAGCGCCGCCTGAAGGTGGTGCTGACCCCATTGTTGATGGCGGCCTTGGGCGGCTATATGGTTTCGAAGGTCTTCACGCCCAAGTACACCTCCTCCTCCGCGGTGCTGGTGCAAGGGCAGAAGGTGGGGGCCAATTTTGTGACGCCTGTCATTACCGCCGACTTCGCCGAGCGCGTGCAGACCCTCAGCCAGCAGATCCTCGCTACGAGCCGTCTGCAGCCGATGATCAGGAGCTTGGACCTGGCGAGTCCGGAGGATGAAGGGAAGTTGATGGGGGACATCCGGACGAACATGCAGGTCACGCCCATGATTACCTCCATGAGCCAGGCGGCGACGACTACGTCAAGTGGGGCCAAGAAGAAGCCCTCAGCCACCGACGAACCAGTGCCCGGAGTTAATATCGCTTACACCGACAAGAACCCGGTGCGCGCGAAAAAGGTGTGCGATGCCTTGACCTCGCTGATTCTCGACGAAAACCTGCGCCAGCGCGAGCTGATCGCCAAAGGCACCACTGATTTTCTGACCCGGCAAGTGAACGATGCCAAACAGGAGATTGAGGAAAAGGACAAGGAACTGGCAACCTTCAAGAGGCAGTACGCCGGCCAGCTTCCCGGCGATGCCGAAAATAACATCCGGATGCTGAACTCTCTCACCTCGCAACTTGATGCGAAGACGCAGGAACTGAACCGCGCCCAGCAGGACAAAAGCTATACCGAGAGCATGATCGCGCAGCAGGTAGCGGCCTGGAAGAGTTCGCAATCTTCCGAGAGTCCGCAGACTCTCGAGCAGCAGTTGACCATCCTGCAGACGCAATTGCTGCAATTGCAGGCCCGCTACACCGATGACTATCCGGATGTGATCAAGACGAAGGCCGACATTGCCAAGGTGCAATCCAGGCTGGATGAGATCAACAAAAAAGCGAGCTCTCCCGCTGCGGCGACCGAAAAAGCGAATGCGAACGAGCCGCCCGAAATTAGAACCATGCGATTGCAGATTCATCAATACCAGGAAGTGATCGACCAGGACACGGCCGATCAGAAAAAACTGCAATCCGCCATCAACAGTTACCAGGCCAGAACCTCCATGAGCCCGGTGATTGAACAGCAATACAACGACCTGATCCGCGGATACGACACGGATCAGAAAAATTACGCTGACTTGCTTACCAAGCAGGGCCAGGCGAACCTTGGGCAAAGCATGGAAAGCCAGCAACAGGGCGAGCAGATGACGATTCTGCAAACCGCTAGCTTGCCAACGACTCCCAGTTTCCCGGTTCCGTTACTGTTCGCCGCTGCCGGCCTGGCCGCCGGCTTGGGATTGGGCTTACTGCTCGCGGTGGTGCTCGAACTGAGCGACCGCTCCATCCGCACCGAAAAGGATGCCGCCGCTGTGATGGATCTGCCGCTTCTGATTTCCGTGCCGTGGCTGGGAGATGAAGAACAAGAAACGGCGGGAACCAACGGCAATGGACGCCGAAGTTTCTGGGGCCGCAACGCGCAGGAGAAAGATCGGGAGAAGGTCGAGGTCTAAGGCAAGAGCATGTATAAAGAGTTTTTTGGACTTCGGGCCAACCCGTTCAACGTCAATCCGGACCCGCGTTACCTGTTCCTGACGCGGCATACCGAAGAAGCGCTGGCTTGCCTGACGTATGGCATCCAAAGCCGCAAGGGCTTTGTGCTGCTGACGGGCGAGGTGGGCACGGGCAAGACGACCCTCATCAACAAGCTGATGGAGTGGCTGCGCCTGCAGCAGGTGGCGACGGCCTTCATCTTCAACTCCCGCATGGATGTGACCCAGTTGCTCGACTACATGATGGCGGACTTCGGCATTCCCTGCGATACGAAGTCGAAGAGCCAGGTCCTGCAGCGGCTTTATAACTGGCTGCTCGATAAGTATCGGGCGGGCGAGACCGCGGTGCTGGTCATCGACGAGGCTCAAAACCTTTCTGACGAAGCGCTCGAGGAAATCCGGATGCTCACCAATCTGGAAACTTTCACCGAGAAGCTTCTGCAGATTGTTCTGGTCGGACAGCCCGAACTCGAACAGCGCCTGAAGCAGCCACAGTTGCGCCAGCTCCGGCAGCGGCTCACGCTGCGGGCCAAGACGCACGCGTTCAACCTCGAGGAAACCAAGTCCTACATCACGCAGCGGCTGCGAATCGCCGGCTCCAACGGCGACCTGATTTTTGAAGACGAAGCCGCGATCGCAATTTTCCGCTACTCGCTGGGCATCCCGCGCGTCATCAATCTGCTGTGCGAGCACTGTCTGGTCAGCGCCTTCGTCGATCAAAAGAAGACGGTGAATCTGGAAATTGTCGACTCCGTGGCCCGGGACTTCGACCTGGCCGATGGATCATCGGGAGCGATGATGCCTGCGTCTCCCACGGCGTCGGAAAAATTTGATCTGGTGGAAGCGTTACGCACGCTGGCAACGCTGGCCGACAGACTGCGCGAATCCGAACAACCGAATCTCCCCAAGGAAAGGAAACTATGAGCCGTATCCATGACGCATTAAAACGCGCCGAGCAGGAAAGAGCGACCTCCATGGGGACGCACGTCGAGCCCTCGATCGAGCAGGCGGAAGTTCAGAACATTCCCATGCCGCCGATGCAGGGCATCCCGGTTCAAGGGGCGCCGTCGTCCGATCTGAGCTATGAAACGTTGGTGGCCCGTTGCCCCCAGACGCAATGGCATCCAGATCCGACCACGATGCTTTTCTTCGACGATGATGAAACCCGCATGGGCGCGGAAGAGTTCCGCACGCTGCGCTCGCGCCTTTATCAGATTCGCGAAAAGATGCCGCTGAAACGGCTGCTGGTGACGAGCGCCCTGCCCAAGGAAGGCAAGTCCTTCGTCGCGGCCAACCTCGGACAGGTGCTGGTGCGCCAGCACGGACGGCGCGTCCTGGTCATGGATGCCGATCTCCGCAATCCCGGCATGCATCGCCATCTGGGAACGCAGCCGAAACCGGGGCTCTCCGACTATCTGCTGGGCGAATGCGACGAGTTTGCCATTCTGCAGCGCGGCCAGATGGAGAACCTGTTCTTCATTCCCGCGGGCCACGTGGTTTCGGGGGCTCCCGAACTACTTGCCAATGGCCGTCTGAAGCTCCTGCTGCAGCGCATCGAGCCGCTGTTTGACTGGATTATCCTCGATTCTTCGCCGGTTATCCCAGTGTCGGATTCAACCCTGGTTGCAGGCGTTTGCGACGGTATTCTGATGGTCGTGCGGTCGAATGTGACGCCGTCGGATATGGCGCGGCGCGCGCGTGAAGAATTCCCCGACAAGCTGCTGCTGGGTGTGGTGCTCAATGGAGCTCCCAGCGGAAAGCTTGCACAATCGAAGTACTACTATGGCGAGGCTGTCACCAGCCAAGTCTGAGTTAGACTCGAGGGCAAGTTGATCCGGCTTTTCAATGTCTATTACCCGGTCCGTACGCTGGTCCTGTTGATCGGAGAGGCCCTGATTGTTTGGACCTCTCTCCTGCTGGGAGCGGTGTACGTGTTCCGGGAAGACAGTTTTATCGTCCTGAACTACGAATACGGCTACCGCAAGATCTTCGTCGTCACAATTCTGGTTTTACTCTGCTCCCATTGGTTTGATCTCTACGACACCGCTCGATTGAACACGCGCGGCGAATTGTATTTCCGTTTGCTGATGGTTCCAGGGCTGCTGGCCTTTCTGCTGGCCGGAGTTTCCGCCGTCCGTCCGAACTATCTTCTGGGCAATGGATCGTCGGCGATCGGCCTGCTGATCCTGACGGTCGCCTTGTTTGGATGGCGCATCGCTTTCACCTGGCTGATTCAGCTGCCGATCCTGATTGAACGAGTCTACGTTCTGGGTACGGGTGAGCGCGCGCAACGGCTGGTGCAAGGACTGCGGCAGAATCCCGAGATTGGTGTGGAGATCGTCAGCTGGACCGGCAAGCTCGAGGGCGCACTCACCCGCGATTCCGTGGCCGTGCACCTGCTGGACGTCGTCCAGAGGCAAAAAGTTCATCGCGTCATCGTCGCCATGCCGGATCGCCGGGGCACCATCCCCATGCAGGAACTGCTCAACCTGCGCATGCGAGGCGTGAAGATCGAAGAAGCCGCTTCGTGGCTGGAGAGGATTTCCGGCAAGATCGAGGTCGAGAATCTTTATCCCAGCTGGCTGGTGTTTGGCGAAGGATTTCGCCGCGGTACGGTCTTCCAGTTGGTGCGCCGCGTGCTTTCGATTGTGATTTCCTTGGTGGGACTGGTCGTCGCCCTGCCTCTGCTTCCGCTGATCATGCTGGCGGTCCGGCTCGATTCCCAGGGCCCCATATTTTATATGCAGACGCGGGTCGGCAAGGTCGGCAAGTTGTTCAAGGTCGTGAAGTTTCGCACCATGCGCAACGACGCTGAGGCCATGAACGGAGCGCAGTGGGCCAGCAACAACGATCCCCGCGTAACGCGGGTTGGCCGGTTCCTCCGCTTTTCGCGCCTCGATGAGATTCCCCAGTTATGGTGCGTGCTCAAAGGCGATATGGCGTTTGTCGGCCCGCGCCCCGAGCGTCCTGAATTTGTCGAGTGGCTTTCGAAAGAAATTCCCTATTACAGCGTGCGCCACATGGTGCGTCCTGGCATCACCGGCTGGGCGCAGGTGAAATACAAATATGGCAGCACGGTCGACGATGCGCGCGAGAAGTTACAGTACGACTTGTTTTATATGAAGAACGCCTCGATCGGTCTGGACCTGCTCATCATGTTCCAGACCATCAAAACCGTTTTGTTGAGCCGGGGCGCGCAATAAGCCGGGGCGAACAATGAAATGGCTGTTCTGGATTTCAGCTGCGCTCGTCGCCTACTCCTACCTGGGATATCCGCTCTGGCTCTGGTTGCGTAGCTGGTGGTCGCCCCGGCCTGTTCTGCGCGGCCCGATCGAACCGGCGGTTTCCGTGGCGATGGTTGTCCGGAATGAAGAAGCCACCCTCTCTGCCAAGTTGAACAACCTCTTTGGGTTGGACTATCCCCCGGGAAAACTTCAGATTGTCGTCATCTCCGATGGTTCGGAGGACGGCACTGCCGCGATCCTGCAAAAATTGAAAGACCATCCGCAGCTGCGCTTCCTGCTGAAAACAGAATCGCAGGGCAAAGCCGCCGGGTTGGGTGATGCGCTCAAGATTGCGAGCGGAGAGATCGTGTTCTTCACCGATGCCCGCCAGCACATCGAACTGGGCGCACTGCGCTGTCTGATCGAGAATTTCGCCGACCCCAGCGTCGGATGCGCGAGTGGCGAACTGATGCTGGGACAGCCCGGAAGCGGTGAAACCGGTCGGGGGATGGGCCTGTACTGGCGCATCGAAAAGAAGGTGCGTGAATTAGAATCGGCATCCAGTTCCGTGGCCGGTGCGACCGGAGCGATTTACTGCGCGCGCCGCGCGCTGCTCGAACCGCCGCCTCCCGGAACCATTCTCGATGATGTGCTCTTACCCATGCAGGTCGTGCGCAAGGGATCGCGCGTGATTTTCGATTCGCGGGCGCGCGCATGGGATCAACCCGACCTGGGCCACAAGCGCGAGTTCGCACGCAAAGTCCGTACGCTCAGCGGCAACTATCAGTTGCTGCAACTTGCGCCGTGGTTGTTGAGCGGAAAGAATGCGATCCGCTTCGAGTTCATCAGCCACAAGCTGCTGCGCCTGGTCGTACCGTTCGCCCTGCTCGCGCTGTTTGTTTCCTCTCTGTTCTTGCCGCAGCCCGTCTATCGGATGGCGCTCGTCGTGCAGATCATTTTTTACGGCTTGAGTCTGGTCGCGATGCTGGGAGTCAACATCGGTCCGTTGTCGCGCATCGCCGACCCGGCACGCACGTTCGTCGTGCTGAATTCCGCAGCGCTCGTAGCTTTCGTCAATTTCGTAACCGGCAAAAAGGCGATCTGGGTGCGCTGAGTTGCAGGTGTGCCGGGCAAGGTGTGCCGGGCTGGCAGCCTGATGGCGGACAATGGCCTCGCAGTAGCTACCGCGTCGATACTGTCTTGACCGCTGGTTCGCCGATCTCGCCATGCGGTTCGCCTTCCAGACATACCCGGTGCCACACTTCGAGATTCAGCAGTCGCCAGATGCGGTCGTAGTTGTCGCGATGTTTGGCGCGATGCTCCTCAAACAGTCTCTTGATCGCGTCTCGGCGGAAGTATCCACGCTGCAGGCTGCGTGGCTCGAGCAGCATATCGCGGATGCTTTCCAGGCGCGATCCGGCAAGCCATCCGCTCCACGGAGTCGGGAATCCAAGCTTCTGCCGGTAGAGAATTTCGTGCGGCAGCAAATCCTCGACCGCTTTCTTCAGGATTCGTTTGCCCGCCAGCCCCTGAATCTGCACTTCGCGTGGGATGCCTGTCGCAAACTCCACCAGTACGTGATCCAGAAATGGCACGCGGCTTTCGATCGATGCCGCCATGCTCATGTTGTCCTGCTTCATGAGCAGTTCGACCAGATATGTCTTGATGTCTGTATAGAGCAGGCGCTGCAGCAACTCTCCACCTTGCGCCGCAGACCGTTCCCAATATCCCAGCACATTCTTGTAAGCCGTGTATGGTGGGAATTGACGGGCGAATTCGGCGGTCAGCAAGCCACCCTGCTCCGCGCCACCGAAAGCCGAAAAGAAGTTGTCGAAGTAAAACGAATCCCACGCCGCGCCGTCTTTGCCCAGAAACGTATGCTCGAGTTTGCGTCGCAAGTTTGCGCCCAGCAGGGAAGAGGTCGCGACCGAATTGCGCACCACGCGCCGCAGAAAGCTCGGCATTACGCTGCGGTAAACGCGATCCATGGCGGCGTTCTTCATCGTGACCGCGTATCGTGTGTAACCGGCCAGGGTTTCATCAGCGCCTTCGCCCGTGAGCACAACGGTCACTCGTTCGCGCGCGAGCTTGGCAACGTAATAAAGCGACACGCTCGACGGCCATACGATCGGCTCATCTTCATGCCAGATCAGGTGCGGCAATGCGCCAAAAAAATCCTGCTCGCTGACCGATACCTCGTGATGTTTCGACTTGATGTGCTCGGACACCGTCCGCGCGAAGGGCAGTTCGCTATAGGTCTGTTCGCTGTATCCGACCGAAAATGTCTCAACCGGTTCGCGCCGCAGTTTCGTCATCAGTGCCGCAACTGCGCTCGAATCCACGCCGCCGCTCAGAAACACGCCCAGCGGCACATCGCTCATCAGGTGGCTTTCAACCGCGCCTTCGAGCAGTTCGCGGTAACTCTGAACGTAGAAACTCTCATCCCGCGACGTATGGGGTTGTGACGCATCCAGGTCCCAGTACTGGCGAATATGCGCTTCGCCGCTCGGGCCGATCGTCATCGTGTGCCCGGGCAACAGTTTCTGGATTCCAGAATAAAAAGTTTCCTCGTTCGACAGATACCCGAACGCCAGATACTCCGGCAGCACAGCACGGTTGAATTCCGGCCGGATCCCGCCATGCGCAAACAGGGCTTTGATTTCAGAGCCGAACAGCAATCGCTCCGGCGTCAGTTTGTAGTAGAGCGGCTTGATGCCCAGCCGGTCGCGCGCGATGAACAGTGTTTTCGTGTTCCGGTTCCAGATCGCAAACGCGAACATCCCACGCAGGTGCTGCACGCAATCTTCGCCATACTCCTCGAACAGGTGAATGATGTCCTCGGTATCGCTGTGCGTGCTGTAACGATGTCCGCGCCCGATCATCTCTTCGCGCAACGCCCGATGGTTGTAGATCTCGCCGTTGTAGACGATCCACAGTGTGCCGTCTTCGTTCGAGATCGGCTGATGTCCGGTGGCGAGGTCGACAATGCTCAACCGGCGCATGCCAATGCCGAGTCCGCCGTCAGTGTAGAAACCGTCGTCGTCCGGTCCGCGATGGGAGATCACCTGGCACATTGCGCGCAGGGCCGCCGCGTTGGCCCTCGTCTCGCGCCCGAATTCAACAATGCCGGCAATGCCGCACATCAGTGTTTCTCCGCATAGGAAGACGTTGGGTTCGAAGAATCCAGCGACGCACGTGCTCCGCCGGCTAATTCATCGAACAAAGCCGTTGTAGAAAATGGTACCGGCGCCGCGTTGATTACGCCATCGCTCTTGCGCCACTCGAAAAAGTCGATCAATCCGCCTGCTTTAAGCAACGGCTGTCCTTGCCATGCGACCGAACTTCCGCCGATCAAGATCAACTGCATGAGTTGTTGACTCTCGGTGCGCGAGTAAAGCAGCTCCGCATCGGACGACCACAAACCGGAACTCCACGGGCGCTTGTCGCGGGCAAAGAAAAAGCTATGACTCTCGCGGCCGTCGTGGAGTTCGTAGACCTGCACTCCCGGTTGTTCCCCGCTGACCATGCGTGCTGGAGTCCGTTGTTCCACGGCTCTGGTTTGTCCAATCAAAGCCGTTGCGATCTCCGCCGGAAGCTTCGCACGCACTTCGCACCGCACGATCGGAGCTGGCTCATAAGCCCCGTAGCCTGGTGAAATCTTGCCTTGCGAGATACTCGTCTTCCACGCGGATGACTCCGGCCAAATGAGCCGTAATTGATCCGAGCCATCGTCGGATCGAAGGACAATTAACTCGGACGCCCCGGCCTGTTGCGCAAGCAATCCACTTGCAAGATGCCAGTACAATTCCAACTCGTGTTCAGCCCGTCCCACTGCTGTGTCACGCACCAGCCAAATCCCGCTGCCGCCGTCGCCATTGACCCGCAGAACGCAGCGGCGATGCGTCACCGGATCCGCCAGCCGCTCATATCCGTTATGACTGCCACTGAAATAACTGAACGTTTTGGCGGTGGTCCATTTCTCCGCGCGCGCCGCGGGAATGTTCTTCCATGAAAACGGCTCATCAGGGACAGCCTGATCCTGTCCATCGACGCGCATCGTATTGTGTGCCGCCGTGCCACGATAGTGGTTGCGCTCAGCAGGATCGGAAGAGATATAGACGCCGCTTCCCGAGTCCACCAGCCAGGGTTCGCCATTCATCGTCAGCCGCAGGCTGAGCGCGTCCGCGTGGCCATGGCCGCATCGGCCCGCGCCATGCGGACCCGCATCGATCGCCATCACCTGCGCGCAAGGCTTCGAGTCGGCCAGAACATAAATTCCTCCATCCGGGAAAGAAATGGATCTTACCGCGCTCGGCTGGGAGGCTTCGGCCCGCGCGAGTTCTGTAACCGCGACTTCGCCAAACAACCAGATCGATTCTTCGGTCAGACGCGTCGCGACTAGCCGATCGCCGGGATCATCGGAACGATAAATGACCGCGCCGAGCGCGAGCGGATCCGTTATATGCTCGGTGCGATTTCGCCGGGAATTGAATACGCGCCCGCCGTCGTCATCGCCGAAACCTTCCGGTGGACCAGCCTGTGCAAGCGCCTCGAGAACACGTAGCATCCGGTGCATCGTGTCGTCGTATGCGGCCGGAATGGCCAAATCGTCTTGCGCTGCCAGCAAGCGCGCATACAGAAAAAAATCTAGCGCGTAGACGTGGTAGTAGAGCGACTGCTCGAAATAAACTCCGTCGGGGCGAACCTGCCGCGCGGCCTCGCGCAATACAACTTTCCATCCCTCGTTTTTCCAGCGCGCTGCGTACGGCATCTGCGGATAGAGCGTCCCGAGAAAGAACATCGCCACCACTTCGCCGAGCAGATGCGTGTTGGGAGAAAAGTAGGTGGATAGAAAGCGCTCGATGTAGCGACCGTGAAACGCAAGCGCCGGCAGAAGTTCGGCGTGAAATTCCGGGTATCCGGGCGCGCCGTCCAGCAGGTGATCCACCCAGATCCACGACAGGCTGCGAAAGGCAACTTCCAGCGAGCTGCCCCAATTGATGCCGAGCGGATAAGGATTGGCCTTGCTCCAACTGCGCCACTGCGCCATCAGTTCACGAACGTACTTGTCGTCGTTCGTAAGGTGCCACGCTTTCGCCAGCGTGACCAGGTGCTGATGCCGGTTCAGTTCCCACGTGACCTTGTGGTCTCCCACAACCTCGAAATCGAGAAACGAAATCTTGAACCACGGGTCGAGCGGAGCGCGCTTGTTGTGAACCCGATCCAGGTGCCAGTCGATCTCGGCGCCGTAGTCGAGACCGTCATATCCGAGAAGGCGAAAACGATGCTGGCAGATATCGTCTGCGTCGCGCACGATTTCTGCTGCTTGTTCGGGTAAATACTGGCGAAGCAATCCGGCCCGCTTAGCAGCCTCGCCCCGGGTGAAGAAGAGTTTGCCCCCAAACTCTGTCATTCTGAGCGAAGCGAGGAACCTGCTTTTCGCCGGCGCTATACCCAGTTTGTGCCGCAAAAGGTCGTTACGCTTATGGAATTCCTGCCCCAGGCGCGTTTGCACCTCATCCCAGTCTTTACGGGAGAGGCGCGCCAGCTTGTTTTGCCATCCGGAAGCCACAGATACCCCATATCTTACATGTGCGAATGGCCGCTCCCTACCACGGCGAATAACCTTGGTACCCCCGGCGGTGCGGCTGGCGGCGAAACATCCAAGATTTTCACTGCGCTTCAACTTAAAGTCCAGCCGTGCCCTCGGACACACTCGTAACCTGTTGACTTCGCGTATCTTGTTGTATCGTTGTAGTGCAGGCCGTGCCGCAGGTAAGCCGATTTACCAGAGCTGAATACAGGCTTGGTATAGTTCAAGGTCGGGCCGCCGTCTCATACATTCATAACTAGGAGAACTCCCTTGGGTTTGTCGGTCAGCATTTTTGGCTTGGGATATGTTGGATCCGTTTCCGCCGCCTGCTTCGCTTCCATGGGCCACAAGGTCATTGGCGTGGACCTCAGCCGGGCCAAGGTCGAGATGCTCGATTCCGGGCGCACTCCTATCGTCGAAGCCCGCATGCGCGAGTTGGTTGCGGAAGCGAAAAAGGCCGGGCTGTTGCGTGCCACCAGCGACGCGGCGGACGCCGTCATGAATTCCGATGTCTCGTTCGTCTGTGTCGGCACTCCCAGCCTGAAGAATGGCAAGCTCGACCTCAGCCACATCGAAAGTGTCGCGCGCGAAATTGGCGCCGCCATCCGGCAGAAAAAATCTCCGCACGTTTTCGTCCTGCGCAGCACTGTTCTGCCCGGCACGACTGAGACGATTGCCTTGCCTATTCTCGAAAAAGAAAGCGGCAAGAAGTGCGGCCGGGATTTCACCGTCTGCTACAACCCGGAGTTCATGCGCGAAGGCAGCGCAGTCGCCGATTTCCTGAATCCTCCCTACACCATCCTGGGAGCGAGTGACACCAATCATCTTGCACCCCTGCGCGAACTCTACAAAGATGTTCCGGCGACGCTCTATGAGACCACCATTCCCGTGGCTGAAATGGTCAAGTACTTCTCGAACTGCTATCACGCGCTGAAAGTCGGCTTCGCCAATGAGATGGGCACCATGTGCAAGCATCTCGGCGTGGACGCGCACGCGGTCACGAAAATTTTTGTTTCGGACACAAAGCTCAACATCGCCCCGACCTATCTGTCTCCCGGCTTCGCTTTCGGCGGTTCGTGCCTGCCCAAAGACCTGCGAGCGATTACCTATAAGGCGAAAGAGCTCGATCTGAAGCTCCCCGTGCTGGAATCGCTCATGCCGAGCAATGCCGAGCACGTTGACCGCGCCGTGGATATGGTGATGACCACGGGCAAAAAGAAAATTGCGCAACTTGGCCTCAGCTTCAAAGCGGGAACCGACGATCTGCGCGAAAGCCCTCAGGTGCAGTTGATCAAGCGCCTGATGGGAGAAGGCCTGGAAGTTCGCGTGTGGGACGAAGATGTTTCTCTCGGACGGCTGGCAGGGGCGAACCGCCAGTACATCGAAGAGGTGATCCCGCATATCGGATCGGTACTCTCATCCGATCTCGAAGGCGTGTTGCGCTTCGCCGAAGTCGTCATCCTCGGTAACAAGTCGGCGAGTAAGGAGCGGCTTGCGCCCTACCTGCGGCCCGAACAGATCGTGATCGACCTTATCCACCTGGACCGGGCGAAGCGTCCCGAGGGTGTGAAGACCTATGAGGGGATCTGCTGGTAGGGAATTGAAGTCCGTGTTTGTCCCGCAAGTGATTCGGGATCTAAAGTGATTCGGGATCTAAGAGGTTGCGGAAAAACTCACGAACGCAGGCATCGCCGTGGAAGAGCGGCCCTTCAGAGCCTGCCGAAGGGGCCGCGTAAGTCGCCTCGAATCTGTCCGGGCTTCAGCCCCGGCGGTCGTCTTTCCTAGTCCGCTGGACTTTTTCCGCAGCCTGCTTAGGGAAAGTAGTGTCCACAAGTTACCAAAGATGTGAGCAAATATTTTCCCATTTCTCCGCATTGTGGTAGCATGATGAGGTAATTATTAGTACGTATGTGCGCTGTAAATGATTGACAGATAAGCATATAGGCGCTGCGTCGTACGCGGAGGTTTTGTCCGGATTGGCAGCGCGTGTGCTCTAGACTGTAGAGGTTTTCTGTCCAAAAGCGTCCCCCCGCTTATCTCCCTGATTTGGAGCTTGGGACAGGGCATCTGTACCGGAAAAGATGTGGGCCGTCGTCATGCTATCCATCTTTTGGAAGCTCAGGGCAGGGCGGTAGGTGTGGGATGGGTCAGCAGTCGGCCGGGGCATTAGAGTCAGCGAAACGAGGGCGTGGTGGCAATCGGGGATAATTTCAATCAGACCGCAGAAAGGCCATCCCTTCGCACGCGGATCCAGAATATCGACCCAACTAAAAAGGGCTTCTTCTGGTTAAGCGCTTTCTTTATCGTCTACTGCGCCCGGCCCGAAGATTGGCTCCCCCTGCTCAAGTATTTACCCTTAGCCAAAATCACAGCCATCCTCGCCATGTGGAGCTTCTTCCAGGCGCTCGGCAAAACGAAACGCACGCTGAAAGACGTACCCAAAGAAGGGAAAGTCCTTCTGGCCCTGGTCGTTCTTTATTTTGTGGGCGGCTTCGTATCGCCCGTCTGGCCCGGCGGTGCCATCAGCCACACCATCGATTTCTCCAAGGTGTGGGTAGCGTGGATGCTGACATTTCTACTGATCACCACCTTCGAGCGCTTGCGCAAGATCATTTACATCCAGGCCGCGTCCGTTGCCATTATCTGCACGATCTCGATCATTAAGGGTCACGATCAGCCGCGCCTGGAAGGTGTGATCGGCGGCATCTACGGCAACCCCAACGATCTCGCCTTTGCCATTGTGCTGACGCTGCCCTTCGCACTCGCCTTCCTCGTGACCGCCAAGACCGCGTTCAGAAAGTCGTTGTGGGCAATGGCGATGCTTCCCATGATGGCCGCCATGTTCCTGACCGCTTCGCGCGCCGGCTTTATCAACCTCATGATCTCCGGCACGGTCACCTTGTGGCATTTTGGCGTGCGCGGTAAACGCCCACAACTGATCGCAGGCGTCGCTCTGACGGCCATCCTGTTGGGTGCGGTTGCGGGCGGAAAATTATATGACCGTTTCCAGGCTTTGGGTGGTGACAGCAAGACCGACGAGTCCGCCTACGGATCGTACCGCGACCGCATGTTCCTGATGGAGCGGGCGGTTGAGGGCATCGAGAACTACCCGGTTTTCGGCATTGGGGCCAACAATTTCGTCGTCTATTCCACCATTTGGCACGAAGTGCATATGACCTATCTGCAGATTTGCGTCGAAGGTGGCATCCCGGCCTTGGTTCTGTACCTGATGTTCTTTTTCTATGCTTTTAAGAACTTGAGAATCATGCGAAAGGCCAAAGGTCTCGATGAGCATACTATCTTGTTTGTGGGCGCGCTCCATAGTTCGCTCATAGGATTCGTCGTCGGCGCCTTATTTGCGCCGGAGGCCTATCAGTTTTTCCCGTATTTCGCCGTAGCTTTTACTTCGACTTTGTTTGCGACCCTGAAAGAAAGAGACGTAGAACTCAGCGCAGCGCCTGCTACCCCCAGCAAGCCTCGACATTTCCTGGAGGCTTATGCCGATCGAACGGCCGGCACCGTGGCTCCTGTCCGCTGATTTTGAGGCAGTCTTGCGGCACCTGAACTGCGCGTGGATTCTCACTCTATGAGCAAGAAGATCGTCATCATTGGAGCAGGGCCGACCGGGCTGGGTGCGGCCTACCGCCTGCACGAGCTGGGCTACGACAACTGGGTCATGTATGAGAAGTCCGATGACGTCGGTGGCCACGCTACTTCGCACGTCGACCGGCACGGGTTCGTCTGGGACGAAGGCGGACACGTCATCTTTTCGCACTACAAGTACTTCGACAACCTGATCGACAAGGTCCTTGGCAAAGAGCAGCACGAACGCATCCGCGAGAGCTGGATCGTCAAGGGAGAATCCTGGGTCCCGTATCCCTTCCAGAGCAACCTGCGCTACCTCCCGAAAGAGGTTCAGGTGAGTTGTTTGGTGGGAGCCGCCAAGGCGGCATCGAACGGAGGCGCCAAGGCCGCTGCCAACTTCCGCGATTGGATTCTGGCTACCTTCGGGCAGGGCATCGCCGATGCCTTCATGTTTCCTTACAACTCCAAGGTCTGGACCACCCCGCTCGAACAGATGTCCAAGCACTGGATTGCCGACCGCGTTGCCGTCATGGACTTCAAGCGCCTGCTCGAAAACGTGCTCTACGAGCGCGACGACGTCAGCTGGGGCCCGAACAGCAAGTTCAAGTTTCCGCTGCACGGCGGCACCGGTGAGATCTATCGCCGCATTGCCAGGTATTTCCCCGACAAACTTCAGACCGGAAAAAAGCTGGCTGGAATCGATCCCGTCCGCCGCACGGTCTCGTTTGCCGACGGCACCGGCGACACGTATGACGTCCTGATCTCCACTGCGCCCCTCGACCTGCTCGTCGAGATGATGAAGCCGGCCGACGGCAAACTGCACGACGCTGCCGCCGCTCTGGAACACAACAACCTTCTTGTCGTTGGTCTGGGCCTGAAGAAAAAAATCGATACCGGCCGTTGCTGGATTTATTTCACCGATGCCGACATGCCCTGCTACCGGGCGACCTATTTCTCGCACTATTCGCCCAACAACGTTCCCAACGGCGACACCGAAAATTACAGCTCGCTGATGTGTGAAATCTCGTTCCGTGTCGGCGAGACGCCCGATCCCGATAAGATCTTGGATCAAGTCACAACCGGATTGATCAAAGCCGGAATGATGGAAGAGTCCGACCGAAGCCGCATCGTGTCGCGCTATCATCGCATCGTGGGCTACTCCTATCCAATCCCCACGCTGGGCCGTGACGCCGCGCTGGCTGTGCTGCAACCGGCATTACTGGAAAACGGAATTTACTCGCGCGGACGGTTCGGCGCGTGGCGCTACGAAATCGGGAACATGGACCACTCGGTGATGATGGGCGTCGAAGCCGTCAACAACATCCTCGCCGGTGAAAAAGAAGAAGTGTTCCACAGTTCTTAACATTGGGATTTTAAGATCTTGCTGAGAACTGAGAACTGAGAACTGAGAACGAGAGCGGACAACTTTCCGTCCTAAAGGTCGAGACAATGGCACGCAGCGGAGTCATTCGACATCTGATGTTCGGCGTCAAGCGCGGGCTGGGGTTGCATTCGCCCGGACGCAGCCTCGTCATCCTTCCGGACGACGTTTTCCTGGTTTCGTTTCCAAAATCCGGCAACACCTGGACCCGCTTTCTGCTGGGCAACCTGATGTTCCCCGACCAGGCTGTAAACTTCGCGAATATTCGCCGTTTCATTCCCGATCCGACCGACACCAGCAAGCGCGATTTTGACCGCATGCCCCGGCCGCGCATCATCAAGAGCCACGATTGCTTCGATCCCCGCTATCCGCGTGTGATTTACATCGTGCGCGATCCGCGCGACGTCGTGCTTTCCCAATATCATTATCACCGCAAGATCAAGAAGATCGAAGACGATTCTCCCATCGAAAAATTTGTCACCCGCTTTCTTGCCGGTGAAACCTGCCCGCATGGTTCATGGGGACAAAACGTCGTGACCTGGCTCGCGACCAGTGAGGGCGATCCGCGCTTCCTCATGCTGCGATACGAAGACATGATTGCGGACACCGCACGGGAACTCCGGAAGATCGTCGCTTTCCTGAACCTGAACACAAGCGCCGAGCAGATTGCGCAAGCTGTCGAGCGCAGCTCAGCCGGCCGGATGAGAAAACTCGAACAGCAGCAGAGCGAAGATTGTGGTTTGACCAAAGGCTCGCGAAAGGACTTGTCGTTTGTGCGCGCAGCCGGTTCCGGCGGCTGGCACAACGAGTTGCCGGCGCCGATGGTCGAAAAAATTGAAGCGGCCTGGGGACCCCTGATGCGGCATCTGGGTTACGAATTGGCGACGCAGGCTCTTTCGGAAGCACTCGACTATGCGTCGCTCGGAGTCTTTGCTCGCGGCCACGTGTGACACCGTGACGCGTGGCGGGACTCGTACGGTGGGGATGAATGGCAGGCAGCTTTTTAGCTGGCATGGATGGGAGGTCTATGAGCACCACCGAAGAACAGGCGCGATCGAAGCTCGGCGCTGAGCTACAGGAGATCTTGCGCTGCCTCAGTTGCCTTTCCAAGCTCGATGCCGATGGCACCGGAGGCTATGTTTGCCCAGGATGCAAGCGCGCGTACCCCTTCATAAACGGAATTGCCCGTTTTGTCGATGCCCAGCATTATGCCGCCAGCTTTGGCTTCCAGTGGCATCGCTACCAGCGCGTGCAGTTCGACCATGACGAAATCAAGGAAGAAGACCGCCAGTTTCGCATAAAGACAACGCTCCGGCCTGAGGAGCTGCAAGGCAAGCTGGTGCTCGACGTCGGTTGCGGCATGGGCCGCTTCGCCGAAGTTGCCACCAGTTGGGGAGCGCACGTGGTTGGCGTCGACCTCAGCGCCGCCGCTGAAGTGGCTGCCAAGAATCTTGCCGATCGTGACTTCGTTGCCTTTCAGTCAGACGTTTTCGCCCTGCCTTTTGCACCGGAAAGTTTCGACGTCATCTACAGCGTGGGCGTGCTTCACCACACTCCCGACTGCGAAGCGGCCGTCAAGGCGCTTGAAAAATATCTGAAGCCGGGCGGCCTTCTCGCCGTGTGGCTTTATAGCGGATACAACAAGTGGTACCGCTTCAGCGATTTCTGGCGCCATTTCACGACGCGCATGAAGCCGCAGACGCTCCACGGCATTCTGAAAGTCGTGGTGCCCGTTTCGTACAACACTCAAACAATCTTGAAGAAAATTCCGCTCGTGGGGCGTCCCGCTGCCGGCCTGGTGCATCACGTATTTCCCGTGAACCGCCAGCCCGATCCGGAATATCGCATGCTCGACACCTTCGACTGGTACTCGCCGAAGTACCAGTCCAAGCACACCTATGAGCAGGTTTTCCGCTGGTACGAAGCGATGGGCATGGCCGACATGCGCGTCGGCGATTTTTCCATCGCCGTCTGCGGCCGTAAGCCGCCGCGGAAGGACTAGAGCTTCAAGGGCCGGCTGACTTGCATCAAGCCCGGAGACTTCGTCGAGTAGTGAAGATTTCTATCAGGGAATCGCTTTAGCGATTCCGAGTACGCTGCTCCGCACGCCCCTTTAAGGACCGCTTAGAAAATGGGCCTCAGGAAAAAATTCGTTTACGCCAAAAAAGTTCTGCCCGCCGCGACCCGGCAAGCGCTTCGATCTCCCGTGTCTGGGCCTGTTCATCTGGTGATCGCCCTCGCCGATCATTTCGAACCAGCCATCGATCCCACCAGCGGCTTCAAGCGCGTCCCGCGCCCGGAACAAATGCTTCGCGTGGAATTCTGGACGGGTGAATATCCGAAGGCGGCCGACGGCTTGCTCGACCACGACGGCCGTCCCTTGGTCCACACCTACTTTTATCCTGCCGAGCAATACGATGAAGAACTGGTCGAGATGCTCGCCACCCACTGCCATGCTGGCTGGGGCGAGACCGAGATCCACCTGCATCACGGAATGACCGACCCTGACTCAGCCGAGAACACGCGCCGCACGATCACCGAATTCCGCGATCATCTGGCATTCCGCCATCGCTGCCTTTCCGTCGAGCCGGGATCGACCCAGCCCCGCTACGCCTTCGTACACGGAAACTTCTCACTCGGCAATTCAGGCTGGGCTTGCGGCGTCGATTCGGAAGTGCAGATCCTCGCCGACACCGGCTGCTACGCCGACTTCACTATGCCGACCAGTTTGTGGCATAAATCACAGACCCCCAAAATCAATTCCATCTACGAATGCGGATTCCCGCTTGATCAGCCCATCCCGCACTGGACGGGCCGCGATCTTGAAAAGGGTCGCGCGCCAAAGATCTGGCCGATCATGATTCAAGGGCCACTCGTCACCGACTTTGCCCGCACGCTGCGCACAAAAAAGCCCGCGTTCGAAAATGGAGCGATCACCGGCGCAACTCCGATGACGCTGCATCGTCTTGCTCTCTGGAAAAAAGCCCAGGTTCGCGTTGCCGGGCGCCCCGACTGGCTCTTCATCAAGCTGCATTGTCACGGCATGGATCCAACCCAGAAAGACGCCGTAGTCGGCGCAGGTTTCCGCAAATTTCTCGGCGAGCTCGTCACCGGCGCAACCGACAGAAAAGAAACCCTGCACTTTGTGACCGCGCGCGAGATGACCAACATTGTCCTCGCCGCCTGTGATGGGCGCGAGGGCAATCCCGGCGACTATCGGGATTATCGCTTCAAGAAGTTTTCGACGAGCGCACCTTCATTGGAAAAATCGACTTTGGCTCCCGCCAGCATGAGAGGATAACAATCGATCATGTGCGGAATTGCCGGAGTGGTCAGCACAACTCGCGAGAGCAACCTCACCGAAGCTCTCGTGCGCCAGATGTGCGACCCGATCCGCTATCGCGGCCCCGATGATGAAGGCATCTACGTCGCCGATGGCGCCGGCCTCGGCATGCGCCGTCTCTCCATCATCGATCTCTCGGGCGGCCATCAGCCCGTTTTTAACGAAGACCGCAGCGCCTGGATCGTCTACAACGGCGAAGTCTACAATTTTCCCGATCTCCGCTCCGATCTCGAAAGCCGCGGCCATCGCTTCTATACCAAGACCGATACCGAGTGCATCATCCATCTCTACGAAGACATGGGCGCGGACTGCGTCACCAAACTCCGCGGCATGTTCGGCCTTGCCATCTACGATAGAAACAAGCGCAGGCTGACCCTCGCCCGCGACCGCCTCGGCAAGAAGCCCCTGCACTACGCGCTGCACAACGGCAATCTCTATTTCGGATCGGAAATCAAAAGCATTCTCGCCGTTGCGCCCGAACTGGCCGAGGCCAACTCGCAGGCGCTGCTCGAATACCTTTACTACGGATACGTCCCCGAGCCGCTTACCGCCTTCACCGGCATTCACAAGCTTCCCGCCGGACATTTGCTGGAATTCGAAAATGGCCAGGTCAAGATTCGCCAGTATTGGGATCTTCCCGAATACGGCACGCATACGCCCCGGGTTATTACAGCAAAAGCCGAAGAGGAGTGTCTCGAGGAACTCGACCATCGCCTCTTCGAAGCCACCAAAATGCGCCTCATCTCCGACGTGCCGCTGGGCGCATTTCTGAGCGGAGGCACCGACTCCTCCACCATCGTCGCCATGATGGCGCGTGCCAGCGCTGGCCCGGTCAAAACATTTTCCATCGGATTCAAGAAAGACGATTTCGACGAAGCTCGATACGCGCGCATGGTGGCAAGGAAATTCGGCACCGATCATCACGAGCTGATTCTCGAGCCCGACGTCGTCCAAACCGTCGAGCACCTCACCAGTTCGCTCGAGGAGCCTTTCGGCGACTCCTCCATGCTGCCGACCTACTACGTTTCGCAGATGGCGCGCCAGCACGTGACCGTCGCGCTTTCCGGCGATGGCGGCGACGAAATCTTTGCCGGTTATGACCGCTATCGCATTCACGCCGGCCGCCAGGTCTTCGAGCGCATTCCCGGGTGGGCGCGCAAATTCTTCCGCAACCAGATTTTTCCCCGCCTGCCCAACGGCATGGACGGCCGCAAATTCACTTACAACATTTCGCTCCCATGGCAGGAGCGCTACATCGACGGCCTCGCATTCCTCCCCGCCTTCGAGCGCGACACGCCGCTGCTCTCCGACGATTTCCGCGCCATCCTCAACCGCAGCGACGATCCCGCCAACGTTCTGCGCCGCCGTTTTGCCGCCGCGCCCACCAAAGATCCAGTCAGCCAGCTTCTCTACGTGGATACGAAAACCTATCTCGTCGACGACATCATGGCTAAAGTCGACCGCATGAGTATGTTGAACTCGCTCGAAACACGCGCTCCGATTCTCGATCATGTTTTCATCGAATGGGTCACCGGCCTCGGTCCCGAGTGGAAACTGCGCGGCAAACAGCAAAAGTATATTCTTCGTAAACTGGCCGAGCGCGTGGGCGTGCCCCGCGAAGCCCTCTACCGCGAGAAGCGCGGATTCTCGCTCCCGCTTGTCCACTGGATGCGCCACGAACTGAAAGATATGCTGATGATCCTGCTCGAACCGCGTACGCTCGAGCGCGGCTACTTTCAGGCGAGCGGCGTACGCCGCCTGATGGACGATCACCTTCTCCGCGGCAAAACCATGACCGGCCGCATCTGGCGCCTGCTGATGTTTGAGCTCTGGCACCGTAATTTCCTCGAAAAATACGTCAAGCCCGCCGGCCTGTCCTCACTCCCTGTGGTCGCCGATTCCCGGCGAAAAATTCCGAGCGCTCCCGAGTTGGCCTCCGCCCCGGTTGGAGAATAATCCAGTGGGCGCCACGGATGCTGCGAACATAACGATCCCGCAAATTACCGAGCCGCCAACCAATCTTTTCCTGATGGTCAATACCCTCGAAACAGGAGGCTCGGAGCGGCAATTCGCGGTTCTCGCCGAGCATCTCGCTCCGTCTCGCTTCGACGTTCACCTCGGGTGCGTGCACCGGCGCGGAGAAATGGCCGATCATCTGGGAGAGATTCCCGAATTTCCTCTGGGCGGCAGCCTCTACGGCTTCCAGTCTCTGCGCGCGCGCCTCGATCTCAGCCGCCATCTTCGCAAGCACCAAATCCAGGTCGCCCATGGATTCGATTTCTACGTCAACCTCACCATGATCCCCGCCGCCCGTCTGGCGCGTGTGCCCATCGTGATCGGCAGCCATCGCCAGCTAGGCGACCTGATGACGCCCGCGCAGTTCCGCGCTCAAGCCACTGCCTTTCGCTGGTGCGACGCCGTTGTCTGCAACTCCAAAGCCGGAGGCGATCGCCTCGCCGCTGACGGAATTGCACGCGAGAAGTTGTTCGTTATCGGGAATGCCTTGCCCGCTGCGGCATTTGAGACGGCTGCCCCCGCGCTTCCGCCATCCAGATCGCCGCGCGTCACCATGGTCGCGCGCATGAATGCCGACTACAAAAATCATGCCGGATTCCTCCGCATTGCCGCGGAGGTCAACAAGCGCATGCCCGATGCCGAATTCGTCCTCGCCGGCGACGGTCCGATGCGTGCCGAAATCGAACAGCAGGCGTCCGCCTTGGGCCTCAGCAGTCGCGTCGTTTTTCTCGGCGATCGCCGCGACATTCCCGCGATTCTCGCTTCCACCGATGTCGCTGTTCTCACCTCCGTTTCCGAAGGCCTCTCGAACGTCATCATCGAAGCCTTTGCTGCCAACTTGCCCGTGGTCGCCTACGACGTCGGAGGCAATTCCGAGCTAGTCGACAATGCAGGCCAGCGTGGAGCGCTCATCCCCGCCGGCAACGAAAGCGAGTTTGCTAAGGCGGTGATCCGCCTTCTATCCGATCCCAATCTCCGCGCCCACCAGGGAAGCGTCGCCCGCCAGTTCGCGGAACAAAACTTCAGTCTTGCCCGCGTCCTCGGCCAGTACGAAGATCTCTACGTGTCCCTTCTCGACGAAAAGCGCCAAAGAAGACGCAAAGCATGAGCGCATCCTCTAGCCGCGTGCAACGTTTGATCAAGTGTGGCGCGGGCACCCTCGCCCGCGAAACTAGCCCATCTCGTGAAACCCGTCGGTCTCGCGAAACCCGTCCACCTCTACGAATGCTGGCCGCCGTGGGAATACTTGAGGAAGGCTTGCCAGGGGGATTTTGGGTGGCGCAGCGCTTCAGCGCTGCGATTAAACCCGCATCGTTGAAGACGGCTTTAGCCGCTGAGGTTACGACTGAGCTCTAAAGCACACACCGAAGCACGACGGGCATCATCAGGCCGTCCCCTGCGCGTCGCCATCGTCGCGCCCAGCCTGCGCTATATCGGAGGCCAGGCCGTCCAGGCCGACCTCCTCATGCGCCTCTGGCAAAACGACCCCGACGTGGAAGTCCGCTTCCTCGCCGTCGATCCTCCACTACCGGGCCCTTTCAGATGGGCCGAGCGCATCCCCGGCCTGCGCACCATCCTTCGCGAACCGATTTACTTCTGGCATCTCTGGCGCAGCCTGAAAGACGTCGACGTCGCGCACATCTTCTCTGCCTCCTACTGGTCGTTCCTGCTCGCACCCGCACCCGCGTGGTTCTTCGCGAAACTACGTGGCAAGAAAACCATCATTAACTACCGCAGCGGAGAAGCTCGCGACCACCTGCAACGCTTCGGTTCCGCCAAGTTCGTGCTCTCGCGCGTCGATCGCATCGTCGCGCCCTCCGGATATCTCGTCGACGTCTTCCGCGGGTTCGGTCTCCCCGCCGTCGTCGTCCCCAATCTCGTCGATCTCTCCCAGTTCCGCTATCGCGAGCGCCATCCGCTTCGCTCGCATCTGGTCTGCACGCGCGGATTTCACAACTATTACAGCGTCGACGTGGTCGTCAAAGCGTTTGCGGAAGTGAAAAAAGATTATCCCGAAGCCCAACTCGATCTGGTCGGCGCAGGCCCGCTCGAATCCGATGTGCGCAAGCTCGTCGCCGATCTGAACCTCACCGGAGTGACCTTCACCGGCGTAGTCTCACGCCAGCAGATCGGCAAGTATTACGACGACGCCGACATCTTCATCAACGCTTCCTGGCTCGACAACATGCCGGTCTCGGTCATCGAAGCCTTCGGCGCCGGCACGCCCGTCGTCACTACCTCGCCCGAGTCCATGCCCTATCTGGTAGAAAACGGCCGCACCGGATTGCTCTCGCCGGTAGGAGACGAAAGAGCGCTGGCAGCAAACGTAATCCGCCTGCTGCGCGAGCCGGACCTCGCTGCTCAATTAGCAAAGAATGCCTACGAAGAATCGCGGAAATATACGTGGGAGGTAGTGCGCGAGCAGTGGGTAGAGGTTTATCGGGGAGTGCTGGGAGCCAGGTGATCACCCGTGCGCTTCCGATTAACGAGATCCTTGAGCCTTCAGGCTCTCGGGGATGTCGTGATCACGAGCAAAGCTCCGCTCAAAGCTTCGCCACCTCCGCCACCGCCCCATCCTCAATCCCCAGCACCGATGTATCCACCATCCGCCCGGCAGGCGTATTTAGCTTTAACCACATTTTCGAGTTCAAATAATTCCGATATTCCGCCCGCTTCGCCCACTCCGCCAAGCCCGGTCTTCGTTCTGCTTCCGGAAGCGACAATTCATATCCCGTCTGCTCCAGGCATTTTCCCACCGCTCGCTCGATCGCGGCCACATTGCTGCGCGACAGGCGTTCTTTCCACCGTCCCAACGGATGAAGCTTCTCCTGCGATCCCTCTTCGCGGAACGACGAGTTCGTCGATGAAACCCGTCCCAGCCCGGCCTTCTGAATCCGGTCATAGTCCAAATCATGGTCGAGAAACGCGCCCATCTCGTTGAGCGTCTCGTGCGGCTCCATGATCAAGTCTTCGTAGTGCACTTCGTAATAATCGGCAGGGAACTTGGCCCCGCGCGCGCGCCCGTTCCGCACCATCCACTCCCAATACAATGCGGTCGCCACCAGGCTGGCCGTTTCGCCGCGATCCCACGGCAGCGGCGAGAAGCCGCCCATTTTTTTCAGCGAGAGCGCAATGTCGCGCCCATCGCGAATGATATGCAGAAAAAGCGCGTTCGGAATTTCCGACTTCAGCCGCTCTATATGCAGCACATTGTCGGGATCGTACAGCGCCCACCGCTGCGCGCCCTGCGAGTCGGTGATCGTATCCAGCACGATCCGGATCAAATCCCCGCCCCCGCGGCATTCGTCCAAAATTCGCGGAGCCAACTGCTCCCGCGAAAGCCCGCTGCGCCGAAAAGCCTTGCTGCGGAACCACACTTCGAGCAGTTGTTCGCGATTGCGGCGGCTGGCAAGCGATCCAAAACGGGGAATCAGCGTCTCAAAAACCGGCAGGTTGCCCCGGTAGATTGTGAACCCGCCCGCCGACAGCAACATGTCGTAAAGCAGATTCGTCCCTGAGCGGTGGCAACCCGTCACGAAGACAGGGCTGCACTTGCGCTCGCTTGGATTTCTGGCTGGCAAACTACAAAAATCTTATCACGCAGCCCGGAGCCGATTGCTGTGATCCCGGCGCTCCGATTACGCCAGAACGGTTACAAAAGTTACCTATTCGACGGCGGCCAGCGCCGCGTCGAGGCCATCCACGTCCACGCCAATATCGCGCCCATCGCTCGCCGCACTCGCCCCCGGAGACGCCTTGCCGCACCCGTCACCCTTCGTATGGCAGAGTCGTGCATCCTTGGCGACCCCGTTCTTAATGTCGCGCAAGCCAGCGGCGTCCGGCGATCCAACCACGATCGTCCCCTTTGGCCATCCGCCCTTCGAGCCGATGATCATGTTGTTCGCGAATTTGTATGGATCAAAGCACTCGTTCAAGACGGCCTCGGCGCCAACGCGCTGCGTCCGCGTCGCGCAATTCGCCTGGCCGCCGCCCGCCGACGAAAATTCCGGCCGCCTTCCTCCCGCCATCAGAATGCTGTTCGTGATGCTGAAATTATGAATTTTCTCTTCGTTGTGATTTCGGATCTGAAACAGCGGTCCCGGGACAAACGCCGTCACATGATCGAGTGCCAAATCGTGAATTGGCGGCTCGTTCGACAGAATCAGCGAGAAGGTCGATTGCGCTTTCCAGCTTTCCTCGTCGTGCACCGCGTCGACCAGCAAGTCGTGCACGCTGTAGCGGTCGCCATCCGAGGCCGCCCCGCCATGCCCCGCATTGATGTTTGCGAAAATAATCCCGCCGCCCACATTCCGGATGCGGTTATAGCGAATCGTAATGTCCGTTACCGAGCACTTCGGGCAATGATCATTCTGGTTCTTCGGCGAAACGGCGATCGAAAATCCCGTCTGCGAAAAACCACCCCAGCAATTTTCCAGCAGGTTAGCTTCAACGAGCACGCGAATGCCGCTCTTCAGCTCAAGATGATTCTTGATAATGAACGGATCTCCGTTGGGTGCGCCCATGAATCCCGCCTCACCCAGCTTCCAGATCAGCGGCTTGAAAAGATGATTGCGGCGGATCTCGATGTCGGTCGGATTCACCTCCGAATTCGCGCCCCCAAAAAGAATGTTCTCGCCCGAAGCCTCAAGAAAATTGTTGTAGATCTTGAGCGTTGAATTGGGCGCATCGGTCGGACTGTTCCCGCCGCCCACCGCGACCGCGTCCGTACAAGTGCCGCTGCGCGACACGCAGTTAAACCCGCTCAAATATGAATTGATGACCGCGATATAGCGCGTCCCGCGGATCATCCCGATCCCTTTGCCCATCTCGCCGCCCTCCTGCGGATGGAACCAGTTGCGGTCGAAAATAACGTGGTCGGCTTCCTCGGTTGTCGCCAGCCGCCCAATCTCTCCTTGCTTGCCATCCGGCGGGGCAGTCCACTCAATGCCGATGAAGCGGTAGTGGTCGCCAACATTCGCGCCCGACGGTTTCTTCACGAACAAAGTTGCCATCAGCTTACCCGGACCGCTCGCCGGTTGCGCGAACGCGGGCCTGCCCGGCAGACTCGCAACCCCAGCCCATGCTGGAGAGATGCGGGTGCCTTCCGGCGGCAGCTTTGCGTCCGGTGTGTCCGTACGAATCGTAATGTAGTGGCTGTCATCGCACTTTTTCGCCGGCAGATCGCGAATCTCATACGACGCGCCCGCCGCCAGCAGCAGAGTATCTCCGCATTTTGCCGAATCGACCGCTGCTGTCAGGTCTTCCTTGGCCGCGACCTTGATCTGCTTTCCCGGCGACGGAGTTCCATCGAGGCCCGTGTAGTAGCACGTCCGAGGCATCTCCGCCGGCCCATCTTTCGGCCCAAACTTGGCAACGTTCCCCTTGTCGCAATAAACATTTTCGCCGATGGGAGGCGCGGTACTGCTCGCAGATGCGGGGCCGGGGAATGCAAGGAATAAAGCTAGACCAGCAATGTGAACGAAAAAGAGATTTTGGGTGGCGCAGCGCTTCAGCGCTGCGATCAGAGTGGCATTATCGTTGCCGGCTTTAGCCGCTGACGTCATAAATCTCAGAAATGTTCTACGCATCCCAAGGCTCCGCCGCCGCGCCGGCCAACGCAGGCTCGCGTGAGTCTCCCTTCGCCTTCGGCTCCGCCGCCGCATCGCGCCATCCGATCGGATGACTCACTGTTTTCTTGACCGCAGCGAGCAACCGCCCCGGAACGCCCGGCCCTAGATCCCCCGCCAGCCGCACATCGCTACTGCGAAAATTCGTAATCGCCCAGTGAAACTGGTCAAATGCATGACGCACCAGCGAAATTTTCTCCGGATCATAAGCCAGCAGTTGCGCGCCGATCCAGTCAATCGCGGCTGCATTTGTCCCGCCGATCAACAGTCCCAACTCAAGCGGTTGTGGCGCCAGAGGACCGTTCCCCTGACCCGCGATCACCGCATCGGCAACATGGATCACGCGCCGCTGAATCTCCTCGCTCATCGTGCCGTCGCTGCGCCCATAAAGAAGAATGCGATTCAGGTCCAGGCACGTTCTCCAGATCGTGTCGTTCCCCGACCACGATCCGTCCATCCCCACGCGGTCTCCGCGATAGCGCGACGTGCGCGCCAGCACCGCGAAGAAGAGATGCCAGATCATGCCACCCGCATACGAAGTCGTGACATTCTGCCTGTCGCTCACGTACTCGAGCGCGCGCTTCACCACGCCGTCATCCGGATAATTATCCCCGCCGGTCTTCGGTCCACCGATGCGATGATGCGGCAAATATTCTTTGTTCCCGTTGATCCCGATCAGGTTCTTCAGCGCGCACGTAACCCCGGCCTTCTTGTGCGTCTTCAGTTTCGGCAAGTTGATGATGACGTCTGCATCCATTACTTCGCGCGCGACCAGGTATTCGTGCTTGCCGGGATGATGTGTCTTCGCCATCAAACGGTGGTCGTACCATGCCACGCGGAACCGATTCTCGCCGTCGCTGATCGGTTCGAGAAGGCTCTCGCGTCCCAGATTAAAAAGCGTGAAGTGATCTTCCGACTGCAGATTCTCCTCCGCCACGCGCACTCCGTGCACAAGCACGCAAGTCGTTCGTCGGAAATCGCGGACGCCTTTGAAACGTGGCTCTTTCGTTGCAAGCTCTCGCGACCACACATCAAGCCCGGTCTTTTGCACCAGTGCTTCGAAATCGCATCCCTGAATCGGCGCATCGCCAACCAGCACTTCTGCGGCGCTCGTCCGCAGCGCCTCTTCCGCCGCAGCCCGAATCAGCGACGCATGCGTTACCAGGCAATCCATCCCGTCCGGCCCTTCATTCTGGTGAAGAACCATGTTCGGTTTGATCAGGACACGCGCGCCATTCGGAATCATCTGGCCGAACGCACTTTGCTCACTCGACCAGCCCAACCAGTCAGCCAGTCGTCGCAATGCCTGCGAAATCGGATTGTCAGCGCCATCGCCAATCCTCGGATACGCGCAGGAAGGCAGTTGCGCTATGCCAACAGTCGACGAGAAGGCGTGCTTGAGCAGGGAGTCCGCCATGGCTAGGATCCCGCCCTCGACACCGTCGTATCCTCGACCGGAACGCTTTCATCGTTCACGTCCGAGCGCGTAAAACGGTACTTTCCCGCCGACGATAGCGGAATCGATTCCACCTCGCGCACTTCCACCCGAATCGGATGGCCCGGAGTGACCGCTTGAATCTGCTTTATCGAATCGCGAATCTTTTCCTCCCGTGCGTGTGCGTCGCCCGGCCCCGGCACAATCCAGAGAATGATCTCGTCGATGGCCGTCTGGTGAAACTGGAAGTTCACGATCCCGTCGCTGCCGTACATGAGGTGCGTGAAAAATTCTCCATGCACCACACGCCCCCCAGGAAACACGAAGTTGTCGCTGGTGCGCGCAATCTCCAACCGCATAAGAGGGAAGTGATTGCCGCACGTGCAGGTCTCTTGCGACAAATATCCGCAATCTTCGTTGCGATAGCGGATAAAAGGCATCGACCGGTTCTGCAATGACGTCAACAAAAACGGTCTTGGCCCATCGCCTTCAGCTTTATCTTCTTCCACCACCACAAAATCGGCGTTGACGTGCATCCTGCCAGCACAGCACTCGGCCGCGATGTTCTGCACCTCGCTCGATCCATAGCAGTCAAACACTTTGCATCCGAACACACGTTCGATCACTTCGCGCTGCGGCCGGTACAATTTTTCGGCTGTCGTAAACGCGCCCTTGATCCCGCCAATTTTCTTTCCCTGCATGTCGAGAAACGATGCAAACCGCGCGATGGTCGAGGCATATCCCAGAATCACCCGCGGACGAATGCGAGCGAAAAGGCGTTCCCAGTTCGCCATGTCCGCCTCGCCCGCAAAAAACGGATCGAACTGGTACATCCGCCGCACAAACTGCCGCAGTTCAAACTCCACCCGCCACATCGCATACATCTTGTCGTTCCCGCCCCAGAAGAATGCGACCATCTCCCCCGGACGCCATCCGCACTGCTCCATGTTACGGTAAGTGCCCGCGTCGCTCGCCACCATGTAATCCGGACTACGGAAGAACTTCAGCGGCACGCCCGTCGATCCGCCACTGAAGTGTGGCTGCAGTCTTTCGACCGGCACATCTTCGCGGATCAAATCGCGCTGGTTTGCCCGGATGATGTCCTTCGTCAAAATCGGCAGCCGCGCGAAATCATCCCAGTTACGAATTTCCTGGCTTCGAATTCCGAGCGTGCGGAAGAGATTGCGGTAGTAGGGAACCAGAGTCTCGGCATGCGCGAGAAGAGCACGCAGGTCCTGAAACTGCTTTTCACGAACTTGCTCCGCGGTTCCGAACGGAGCCCCTTCGATCTCCCGAAGTTTCCCCAGCGTATCCATCCCGCGCAACCGGCCGGTGAACGCCAGAAGGCTGCGCCCCAGGAAAGGACTGCGATTCGCTGCCCGCCCCATGCGCGACTACTCCCGAAACCCGGCGCAGAACCGAGCAGGCCGGCGCAACTTGTAGAAAATGCTCATAGTTAATCGTTTGGGGAGGCTCGTTCCAAAAGTATAGCACGCGCTCCCGACCAGCCTGGAACAGTACCTTGGTCAGTAATGGTGGATGAGCCTAGTCTGACAAAAGGAGAGAGCAGAAAAAAGGTCCGCAGCCGTAGCCGCGGACCCTTCATCGCATCTGGATTGCGTTTTACTCGACGCCCGCCAGGGCTGCGTTCAGTCCAACAATGTCCGCTCCCAGGTTGCGCCCGTCCGATCCAGCATTCACATAAGGACTGCTCGGCAGCAGCTGGTAATTGCCGCCGTTCCCGTTGTTGTAGTTCGTGAACTGGGCCACACTCGGGCTCGCCGCAAACATATTGCCCGTCGGCCAGGTGGATGGGTCATATCGTGGCGGAGCTCCGATCAGCCCGTTGTAGTTGAACGTATAAGTCGTGAAGCACGTGCCCAACGAGGTGATCGGTATGTTCTGATATGCGCAACTCGTGCTGCCTCCGCCCGTATTCCAGACCGGATAGCGTCCTGTCGTCACGATGCTGTTGGTGAATACAAATCCGTACATCTGCGGATTCGTGTCCTGATTCCCCATCATGAACGCTCCCGCCCCCGAATCCGGGAAGCCCGTGATGTGGTTGATCGTGACCGTGTTCAGCGGGTTCTTGGGCCAGCCATTGCTGACTTCGAACATGTAGCCCTCGCCGACATAGTTCTTGCTGATGTCGTCGAGCACCAGGTCGTGCAGGCTCCAGCGCGTTCCCGCCAGTGCCGGCCCGCCTCCATCTTTGCCGCTGGCAGCTAAGTCAGTGGCTAGCACGATACCGCCTCCCGCATGCGAGATGCGCGAGTAGCGGATCGTAATGTCGGTTACCTGGCAGAGCGGACACACGCCGCCCGTTCCGCCTGGCTTGTGCTGATTCTTTGGACTCACGAGAATGCCGAAGCCGGTCTGCGTGAACCCGCCCCAGGAATTTTCAAGAATGTTGTTTTCGACCAGCACCCGAACCGCATTCTTGAATTCCAGGTGATTCTTCACAATGAAGGGGTTGCCATTCAGTCCTCCGACAAACGGATTGTTCCCCTGCATCCACTGCCACGGTTTCCAGAAGTGGTTGCCGATGATCTCGATGTCGGTCGGAGTCAGAGTGGCTTCTCCGCCGCCAAACATGATCGCTTCGCCCGCTGCTTCCAGGAAGTTGTTCTGAATCAGGTACGGGCCATCCTGGTGATCGCCCACACCGCTGCTGACCGCATGCGAGTCGGTGCAGCTCAAGTAGCAATGAAAGTCGTTGAAGTAGGAGTCGATGACCGCGATATAGGTTCCGCCTGCCATCCCATATCCGTTGGCGGTTTCATCCTGCGGATTTCCGTGCAGCCATGAGCGATCCACAATGATGTGGTCAGCCGTCCCCTGATTGGTCATCAGAGCCATGCTGCCGCTGATGCCGGCCGCACGCGTGATTTCCAGACCCACGAAACGGTAGAAGTTCGCTCCGTCGGCCATCAGAAACGGTCCAGTACCGCCGCTATCCTGCTCCACTTTCGCCAAAACGTTTGTTGGATTCGAGCAGCTGTACGCCGGGCGTCCGGGCAGAGAACTGACTCCCGCATAACATGGTGTCAGCCGCTGTCCTTCCGCCGGCAGAGCGCTATCCGGAGAACTGGTCCGGATGATGATCCAGTGCTGGTCGTCGCAGTTCTTGGCCAGGATCGTGAACGGGCCGACAAAGGTCGCTCCCGCCGCCAACTGGATTGTGTCGCCGCACTGTGCGCTGCTTAAAGCGCCTTTCAAATCGCCGCCCGCCGCTACATTGATCACCGATCCTGGTGCGGGCGAATCCGCCATGCTGCTCGGCACGGTCACCACCGGCAATTGCGCCGGCCCGTCGTAGCCGCTGGATCCCTGCACGGTCACGCTGAAATTGCCGCTGGCAGTCGACTTCGCAGCATCGGTCACCGTCACGGTGAACCCGAACGTGCCAGTTGCCGTTGGTGTTCCGCCCAAGTCTCCACTCGTGCTTAGCGTCAATCCTGCCGGAGGTGTGCCGCTGGAAATTGTCCACCGATAAGGCTGCGTTCCGCCCGTTGCCGTAAACGCCGCGTTGTAGGCTGTTCCTTGTTGTCCTTGAGGAAGTCCGCCGGTCGTAATCTGCAACGCCTGTTTCTGCGCCGGGTTAATCGTCACCGACGCGCTGGCCGATAGAGTTGGGTACGCAACGCTGGTCGCCGTCACCGTCGCGCTTGTCGTGGACTGTACGCTCGGTGCCACATAAGCGCCGCTGCTGCTGACCGAACCGAGTGTCGCTGTCCACGCTACCGCCGTATTGGGTGTTCCGGACACGGTCGCTGTGAACTGCTGGCCCGCCCCGGAGTTTAACGTCACACTCGCCGGAGAGATGCTCACGCTCACTCCGCCGCCTCCGCTCGTCACTTGCACCGAGTACTGCTGCGATCCATGGCCCGTTCCCGGACTGTCGGTGACCACAACCTGAAACGAATAGTTGCCCGGAGTCGAGGGCGTTCCCGTGAACGATCCCGTCGAGGGGTTCAACTTGATGCCCGGCGGCAGCGTGCCCGACGCCACCGAGAACTGATAAGGGGAGGTTCCGCCGCCAACCGACAGCACGGCGTTATAAGATTTGTCGACTGTTCCGCTCGGCAACGAACCCGAAAGCGCCAACGCCTGCGCCTGACTCGGCGCCGCGGACGCCGTTCCGCACGACGTGCCGATCGCCACCACGGCTATCAACAACAACAACCAACCCAACCGAATACTATTCCGACTTACAGCTTGCGCATGATCAGAACACCCTGCAATTTGCGTTGCCTGCATTATGAAACCTCGACGTGACGAAATGGGGGACCAGTCGAGCAAGTCCACTCGTTGAACTCTATCCAGACTCTGCCTGGATTCCCAGATACCACAAGTGCACCCGGAAACCCACAAGTGCATGGAATTGTGAGATGTACCGTTTCGCGCGCCGCAGTGTTCTACCGGGTAACAGAGTCGCCGAGATGCCTTGCGGGGAAAGGCTTTTGGCCGATTTAGCTTTCTGTTAATTTTCAAGGAGTTGGGGAATAATGGGCGGAAAATACAAACCAGCGAAGTGCGTTACCGGCTAGTTACTGTAAAGATTCTCATCCTGTGACGAGCGTCACATGCGGTTGTTCGTCGCGTCACGCGCCCTTGTTCTTCCTGATGCCCATGCGCTCCGTTCCTGCCAGCCGCGCGAGCGGAGTATCCGATTTCAGCCACAGCTTGAACCCAAAATAGAGGGGATAGAAAAAATTCATGAAGCGCACAGGCCATGACGGTCGCAGTTCCGCCGCCGGAGTCGCCACCTCATAACCCGTTTCGGAGAGCAATTTTCCAATTGAGCACTCCACGTCGCGCACCTGCTCCACAGTGAACATGCTCTTCCATCGCCCAATCGTATTTGCTTCCGTTTCTTTCCCGTCGCCGCGAAACGACGAATTCGGATTCTTCAGCGATCCGAGCGCAACCTGCTGGATGTGGTCATAATCCAGGTCCTGCTCAATGAACTTCCCAATCCGCGCCAGCTCTTCCCGCGGATTCTGCACCACATCCTCGTAGTGCACTTCCATGTAGTCGCCGCCCATCGCCCGCCCATAGCGCCGTCCCCGGCCAACGATCCAGCGCCAGAAAATCGCCGGTACCACCACCGCCCGTTTGCGGTCCCATCGCATGGGCGGAAACCAGCCCACCCGGTGCAGCGACGCCGTCACGTCGCGCCCATCTCGAATAATGTGCACGATCAGCGCATCCGGCACCACTTTCTTAATCACCGGCAGATAGAGCAAATGCAGCGGTGTGCATTCCGCCCAGCGTTCTACGCCCTGCTTGCGCGCGATCGCCTCCATCACAATGCGCAGAAAATCGCCCGCGTTCCGGCAATCTTCCATGATCCGTTCTTCGATGTCCGCCCGCTCCAGCCCCGTGCGTTCAAACAGCGTGCTCTTGAAGTAGAGGTCGAGCAGTTCCCGCCGGTTCGCCCGCCGCGCCAGGTTCCCAAACCGCACCCCCAGCAGGTTGAACGCATTCGACTCCGCGTAATAAACCGCAAACCCTCCCGCCGAAAGCAGCGTGTGATAAAGAAATTTAGTCCCCGACCGCCCGCACCCCAGCACAAACACAGGAGCCTTAGCCCGCCCACTGCGCGCGCCCGTCGAACCGGTGATTTGCTTTTCGAGTGCTTCGGAGGTGAGATTCATGACGCCGGGTTCATGCACGCGTTCGGCATGAAGTCGATTCAAGCCGCCTTGTTCATGATACCGGATTCACTCTGCCCGTACTCCCCCAGACTGCACCGGGAGTAACTGACCTGAGGGCGGGCAATCCAATCCTGCGCCCTGGCGTTCCCCAGAAAACCCTTGACTCAGCTCCGACCGAATCTAAATAATCAAACCCAGAGACTTCGGCCGAACCCAACTGTTTTCGGCCGCAAAGTTCTCTAACTTATTGATTCTAAAATATCTTACGTGCAAGTCCTTATTCTTCAAAGATCTGGCGGAAAATTCCCGCTAAATCTTTGATTCTAAAAGATCGAATTTAAGGGGGTCGATTGATTTATTGGTTAACCCTCCAATACTCATCTCTTCACGCAACCCAATAAGAACGAGAAAATACTGACGCGAACAGGTCAAAGCAGGCACACCCTAACGTGAACTCCATTCGCAGCGTTCTGATCTGCCATCACGACGAGCCGCTCAACCGCCTCGCTCTCCCGCGTTGGATGGCATCATTTACCGACCTCGCCGCGATCGTCGTCATCCGCGAGCCGCAATCTCGCCTTCGACGCCGCATTGAGCGCGAGGTCGAGCGCGTCGGCTACTTCCGCTTCCTCGATGTCCTCGCCTTCCGCCTCTATTACAAGCTCGCCCTCGCCAGCCATGACACCGCCTGGGAAGAAGGAACCCTCAGATCTCAGCTCAAGCGCTATCCCGAAATTCCCGCAACCTGCCGAATCCTCGAGACCGCAAGCCCCAACAGTCCCGAAGTCTTAAAGCTGCTGGAGGAAGTTCAGCCGGACATGATCCTCGCGCGCTGCAAGACCATCCTGAAAGAGCAGGTCTTCGGCAGCGCCAGGAAGGGCACATTTGTCATGCATCCCGGCATCTGCCCCGAATACCGCAACGCCCACGGATGCTTCTGGGCCCTCGCCAATCGCGACCTGAACAAAGTAGGCATGACGCTTCTCCAGATCGATAAAGGCGTCGACACCGGCCCAACCTACGGCTATTACACCTGCGACTTCGACGAGCTCCGCGAGTCGCACATCGTAATTCAAAGCCGAGTCGTTTTCGACAACCTCGACGCCGTGCGCTCCAAACTCGAAGAGATCATGAGCGGCCAAGCCCAGCGCATCGACATTACCGGCCGCCAGTCGCGCGCCTGGGGCCAACCGTGGCTGACCAGCTATATTCGTTGGAAGCGCGCCGCCCGCCAAGCCGCGCAAGAGAAAGATCGTCTGAGGGCTCAATGAGAGTTCTCGGAAAATCCGAGCCCGAGAGGGTCCGAGTCCCAATGGGACGAGCCAGATTAGTCCAGCGCTTCAGCGCCGGGTAGAGTGAGAAGAATGGTTCAAGTCCCGGAGGGACGACCCAGTTGCCCCGCACGCTGATAACCTGAAAGACGATGCGAGCCGTCACACTCCTGTTTCACGATGTCGTTCCCGCCGGTCGCTGGGACCTGAGCGGCTTCTCCGGCGCCGATGCCGACGTCTACAAGATCGATTGCGACGCCTTCCGCGCGCATTTGAAGGCGATCAGCCAGGTTCTTCGCGTTGCGCCCATTACTGCGCAGGATCTACTCGCAGGGCCGCAAAGTGGCTGCCCTTTTCTGCTGACGTTCGACGACGGAGGCGTCAGCGCCTTGCTCTATGCCGCCGACATCCTCGACGAATTCAAATGGAAAGCCCACTTCTTCGTCACCGCCGGACGCATCGGCACTCCCGGCTTTCTCGATCGATCACAAATCCAGCAACTTCGCCGCCGCGGCCACATGATCGGGAGCCATTCTTTTTCCCATCCGCCGCGCATGGCGTGTTGTTCCCCCGCGCAACTCGACGACGAATGGCAACGAAGCGCGCGGATGCTAAGCGAAATCCTGGGCGAGCCAATCCAGGTCGCGTCGGTCCCGGGAGGCTATTATTCCCGCGAGGTATCCCGATCAGCAGCGCGAACCGGGATCAAACTGCTCTTCAACTCGGAACCCCAGACGAGTTCCAGCGTCGTGGATCGTTGCGTCGTGCTGGGCCGCTTCTCCGCGCAGCGCTCGACTCCGCCGGACTGGTCGGCGGCCATCGTCGCTGGCCATTTTCAGCCGCGCGCTCGCGCTTATTTTTTCTGGAATGCGAAAAAGGTAGCCAAAGCGCTCGGCGGAACGCTGTGGTTGCGGGCACGGGTCAAACTGCTGGAGCGCCGCGCCCAGACTCCACCGCCGGGCGGAGAAAATTCGAAATAAGCTCCCCCTGGATGCGATGTAGAGACGCAGCTTGCTGCGTCGCATTCGCGCAACCGATTCAATGGGAATTAGCGCTTTTGACCGCCGACGGTCTGCGCGTGCCGTTCCAGCAACGCCAGCAGCGGTTCGCGCAAAAACGGCCCGCCCGCCAGGAGTCCTGAAATCAGCGGATCTTTCTGGTTGCACCGGAGCGGTGAATGGTCGAGTTTCAACGTCCAGCCGCCTGCGCTTTCCACCAGCGCCGCTCCGGCCGCGACGTCCCACTCATTCTTAGGCACCAGAGTAAACGTCATGTCGGCGAGCCCTGCGGAAACCAGTCCAAGTTTGTAGGCCACCGAGCCCATCGGCTTGATGTTAAATTCTGCGGATTCGAACTGCTTCCATTCGCCGCGCTTCACTTCGCTGCGGCTGGCGAGAACGAGCGCGCCCTTCAGATCCTTGCGCTGGCTGGGCTGCGCGGGGTTGCCGTTGTAGGTAACGCCCGTATCGCGCGAACCGAGAATGAGTTCGTCCGTCGCCGGATTGCAGATTCCGCCCGCCACCGGAACTCCATTCTCCACCATCGCGATCGAGACGCAAAACTCGGGAATGCCCTGCACGAATTCGCGCGTGCCGTCGAGCGGATCGACTACCCAGACGCGCTCTTTGTCGAGCCGCGTGAAATCGTCCACAGTCTCTTCCGACAGCCAGCCTTCGCCGGGCCGCAGCAGGTTCTTCTTGAGGACTGCATCGACTTGCCGGTCGGCTTCCGTGACCGGATCAGTCCCGACTTTATACTGCGCTTCAATCGCCCCGGGGGTGAAGCGGTTCAAGACCGTGCGCGCCTCTTCCAGCGCGGCATGAATGCGTTCCAGAGTTTCCTTCGTAAAAGATGAAGTCATTACACTCCGCTTTCTAGGCCCATAACATTCGTGCACCGGTCATCAGCAGCACCGCGCACAAGATACGTCTTAACCAAAGCACCGGAACCCGCGTGGTCAAATAGGATCCCAGAATTCCGCCGGGAAGCGAGCCGATCAACAGCGAACTGACCAGATGCCAGTCCACATTGCCCGCGCGCCAATGAAGCAGACTGGTCACGCCCGTCAGAATCACCGCGTGCGCAATGTCGGTTCCCACCATCACCTTCGGCGGGTAGGAATAAAACACCAGCATCAGCATCATGATGATGCTGCCTGAACCGACGGAAGTAATGCCGACCAGAAAACCGCCAATCAATCCGAGCACAGACATTCCGGCAAATGATTTGAGCGTAGGATCCTTTCCCGCCAGCCGAGCCTCAATCCGTCCCTGAAACATCAGCAGCGCGGGAATGCACACCAGCAACAGTCCAACCGCCGATTTGATGAAATCGTTCACGCCGTTGCCGTGCACGGCGCGCAAGTGCTGCAGGAAAGTGACTCCAAGGTAGGAGCCGGGCATGCTGCCCAGGGCCAGCGCCACAACTACCTTGCGGCGCACTGTCCCTCTCTGCAAGTGCATGATACTTGCCGGTATCTTGGTGATGAAGTTGAACAGCGCATCGGAACCGACGGCGATAATAGGCGGAATTCGCAGGCCAAAGATGAGCATGGGCAGCAGCAACACGCCGCCGCCCAATCCCGTCAGCCCGATCAGCGTTCCTACAACGAAGCCGATCAGGATTTTTGCCAGCAGAAGTTCCATGCAGTTCCGCCCACACCCAGCTGATGCTGCCCCACTGCGGAATCAGTTTCCGTTGCCGTTGACGCCGATGAACCCCTCGCGTTCCAGGTGTAGGAGAATCGACTGGGCCGCTTCTTCAGGGCTCAGCTTCGCGGTATCAATGACCATCTCCGCGTCCGTCGGCGCTTCATACGGATCGGAAATGCCGGTGAACTCTTTCACGATGCCCGCGCGCGCTTTGGCGTATAAACCCTTGCGGTCGCGTTGTTCGCAGACTTCGATCGAAGTCGCCACGTGCACTAGGATGAAGCCGCCGACCGGGTCAATCATCTGCCGCACATGCTTGCGAGTCGCTTCATAGGGAGCGATGGGAGCGCAGATTGCGATTCCACCGTTCTTCGTAATTTCTGAAGCAACGTAGCCGATGCGGCGAATGTTGATGTCGCGGTGCTCCTTGGAGAAGCCAAGTTCCGACGACAGGTGCTTGCGCACCAGGTCGCCATCGAGCAGTGTGACCGGACGGCCTCCCATTTCGAGGAACTTGGTGATCAGTGCGTTGGCGATCGTCGACTTGCCGGAACCGGAAAGCCCGGTGAAGAAGATCGTGACGCCCTGCTTGTCCCGTGGCGGATAGCTGCGCCGTAGCTCCTTCACGACCTCGGGATACGTGAACCACGATGGAATCTCGCGGCCTTCGTTGAGGCGCGCACGAAGCTCCGTGCCAGAGACGTCGAGCACTTTCGCGCCCTTCTGAACTTCATCCGCCGGAATGTACCGATCCTCATTCTCGAGATAGACCATCATCTGGAAGGGAACCATCGCCACGCCCATTTCGGCCGCGTGTTTCTTGAACAGCTCTTGGGCATCGTATGGACCGTAGAATGGCTTGCCGTCTTTGTCCTTGCCCGGACCTGCGTGGTCGCGGCCGACGATAAAGTGCGTGCAGCCGTGATTCTTGCGGATCAATCCGTGCCAGATCGCTTCGCGCGGCCCGCCCAGACGCATCGCCAGGTTCAGCATGGAGAGCTTTACCGTGCCCTGCGGATACTTCGAAAGCAGCAACTGGTAGCAGCGCGTGCGGATGAAATAATCCACGTCGCCGGGCTTGGTCATCCCAACAGAAGGATGAATCAGCAGGTTGGCTTCGACCTGCCGGGCAGCGCGCATCGTCAGTTCAACGTGAGCGCGATGCATAGGATTGCGGGTCTGGAACGCGACCACGCGCGTCCATCCCAGGCGAGCAAATTCGGCGCGCAATTCGGCGGGCGTGAGGCGCAGGGCGCGGAAATCATAATGGGAAGGTGCGTGCGCTCCCTGTACTTTGCCGCCGACGTACCAGGGGTTCGACTTGTTGATCGCATAGTCGGCGCCCGGGTGCGCGCTGCTGGTCGAGTTAAATACTGCCTTCGCTTCGGCGCTGCGATCGGGCTGCCAGACATCCTCCACGCTCACAACGGCCAGCATGACTCCTTCCGGATCGCGCAGGGCAATCTTGCTCGATCCCGGCGTCAATTTCTTGGCGAATTCCTCAGTCACGTCAAGCGTGATCGGAATCGGCCAAAGCGTGCCGTCCGACAGCCGCAGGTTGTGGCAAACACCTTCATAATCCTTGCGATTCATGAAGCCGCGCAGTGGCGAGAAGCTGCCATTCATGAGCAGTTCCAGATCGCACAGCTGGCGGGCACTCAGGTCCCACGATGGCCATTCTTTCGAATGCCCCTTAAGCTCCGCCGAAACTTCCTCGGATGCGAGCAGTTGAACAAGTTCTCCCCCGTGCGGGGCAATAAGATGGCTGGTCGAAGCGGTCAAGTCGTTAATCCTCCCGATGCGTAGATCAAGCTTTTCTCTGATTGTTGGATCGCTGTGAGTCAATTTCGGCTCCTCGGACTCGCCCCCTGAATCTCGCGGGGACGGCGAGGATATGGTCCGGAAAGGCGGAGTCACTCTAAGTTTGTACTACAGCAGCAAGCTGACGTCAGTGTGACGACAATAGAGAGCAATTCCGCTTCCGTAGCGCTCTTTCTATCCCTATGTAACTGATTGAGATTACAGAGATTCTCGGATTTTTCCAAGTGAAAGAAGGCTTTTTTGCGGCGTCGTATGAAAAAAATTGTAACATTTTGCCATCCTAGGCCGGTTTACTGCCCAAAATTGCCTCGTTTCTGTTCTCCCAGGTACTAGTTAAGGGCGAGCTCAGGCCCAGTGTCAAGGTTACTCCTGTTAGCCAGGCGAATGCCTGCCTTCATCATTCTATCGTTTGCCGCGGACCGGGCAACTACCACTTGTGCTTCATGGCCTTAGCGAATTCAGCCGCGGGAAATGTATTGAGCACATCATCCCTGGTCAGCCACGCCCGGCGCGCCTGGGTTACGCCGTATCGAATCTTGTCCATATGCGAGACGTGGTGAGAGTCGGTATTGACCACGATCTTCACGCCATGCTGCTTAGCCATCCGCAGGTGAACGTCGTTCAAGTCGAGACGTTCGGGATACGAATTGAGTTCCATGGCCACTCTGTGGTGCGCGGCAGCTTTGAGCACAGCGTCAATATCGAACGCGTAGGCATCGCGGCGCAGCAATTGCCGGCCGGTCGGGTGGCCCAGGATCGAAGTATTCGGATTTGAGACGGCGTTCACCAGGCGGGCAGTCATCGTGTCGCGATCCTGGGTAAATTGCGAATGAACACTGGCGATGACAATGTCCATCTGTTCGAGAACGGAATCGGAAAGATCCAGCGTGCCATCGGTGAGGATATCGACTTCAATGCCGGCCAGGATGCGGATGCTCTTCATTTTTTTTCCGACCGCCCGGATGCGTTCCATGTGGGCCAGCGCTCGTTCGTCGGTCAGGCCGTTCGCGAAGGCCAGATTTTTCGAGTGATCGGTGATGGCCATGTATTGATACCCGCGCTCCTGCGCGGCTTCCGCCATTTCTTCGATCGTGTTGCGGCCATCGGTCTCCACCGTGTGCATGTGCACGTCGCCCCGGATGTCGGAGATTTCCAGCAGCTTCGGCAATTCGTGTTTTGCCGCTGCTTCAATCTCACCAAGATTTTCGCGTAGCTCGGGGGGAATCCAGTCCAGCCCGAGTTTGCCGTAAATTTCTTCTTCGGTCGCGCTCGCGACCGGTTTGTTGTCGTCGAGCGTTGCCAAACTATATTCGTTGAGCGTAAAGCCCATCTTCAGCGCGCGCTGGCGGCGCGTGAC